>Ga0210393_10000857_pt1 | contig 26083 bp, 24 predicted proteins | sample IncBWC27OmetaG_FD_160068 | JGI IMG/M metagenome (GOLD analysis project Ga0210393, IMG submission 160068) | Forest soil microbial communities from Barre Woods Harvard Forest LTER site, Petersham, Massachusetts, United States - Inc-BW-C-27-O ...
CATAGGGTTTCTGGAAGTCGACGAGGTCTTTGCGGGTTGACTCCAAAAGGCCATTGATGTCGAACATGCTGACCCGGGACTGAGCTTCCTCGAGCGTCATACCCTGGGCCACAAGAGCAGAACACAAGAGGTTAGCAAGTCCGATTCCGGCGGAGCCGGCGCCCAGGAACAGATACTTTTCGTCCTTGAGCTTCGTGTTCTTTAGCTTGGTCGCATTGATCATTCCTGCCAGCGTGATGCCCGCCGTGCCCTGTACATCGTCGTTATAGACACAGTACTTGTCGCGGTAGCGCTGGAGTAGGCGCACAGCATCGATGCCCGCCCAATCTTCGAAGTGAATGCAGCACTTCGGAAATACCTCCTGCACAGCCTCGACAAACTCGTCCACGAAGGAATAGAGCTCCGCGGTTGAGGGTCGGGTCTTTCGCATACCAAGGTAGAGGGGATCGCGCAGATATTGCTCGTTATTCGTCCCAGCGTCGAGATACATGGGCAGCAGGTATTGCGGCGGGACTCCTGCACACGCGGTGTAGAGCTGCAACTTGCCAATCGGTATGCCGGCGCCGTTTGCCCCAAGATCTCCAAGGCCGAGAATGCGACCTCCATCCGTCACGCAGATGAATCGGACGTCCTTCTCTGGCCAGTTCCTCAGGATCTCTTTCACTTTGCCGCGGCGTGTGATCGATAGATACATGCCATGCGACTGACGATAGATATGGCCGAACTTGAGGCAGGCTTCGCCGATGGTCGGGTCGTAGACGATCGGCAGAAAGCGAGCCGGGTCGGACATGACCGTCCGATAGAAGAGCGTTTCATTGTGGTCGAGCAGATTGATCAGGTAAATGTAGCGATCGATGTCGGTGCTCTTGTGGCCCAGTTGCATCATCACCCGGCTGATTTGTTGATCTTCTGTTTCGGTTACGTCCGGCACGAGGCCAGTGATTCCTAGCGCCTGCCTTTCGGCCTCGGTGAAAGCGGTTGACTTGTTGAGTGTTGGGTCCTGGAGTAATTCCATTCCGCGTTTATTGGTGTTCATGTATTTTCCTTCCTGTTCTGAATGTTCTGCGTCCTGCTATTTGTGCCGAATAGGATTGCGATTTCAGCTGGCCCTTGCCACGTACGGGCGGACCATCTTAGCTGGATCGACAACCCGGTCGAACTCCTCTTCCGTTACGAATCCCAACTTGAGAGCGGCTTGCTTAAGGGTCAGGTCGTTGTCCAGCGCATAGTGCGCAATTTTCGAAGATTTGTCATAACCAATGACGGGCGAAAGCGCCGTCACCAACATCAGAGAGCGGTCCACGTATTCCTTGATCTTTCTCAAATTTGGCTTCGTGCCTTCGACCAGGAATTTGCGGAAGTTGGTGCACCCGTCGGCCATGATCGTGACCGAGTGAGTGATGTTGAAGATGATCAGCGGCTTGTAAACGTTCATTTCCAGGTAGCCGCCGGCGCCGCCGAAACCGACTGCGACGTCGTTTGACATCGCCTGCACCGCGATCATAGTAAGCGCCTCGGCCTGAGTGGGGTTCACTTTGCCTGGCATGATGGAAGAGCCCGGTTCGTTTGCGGGGATCACCAACTCGGCGAAACCGGCACGCGGACCGCACGACATGAGCCGGATGTCATTCGCGATCTTATAAAGAGAGACCGCGAGTGTGCGTAGTGAGCCGGAGAGTTGTACAAGAGCATCATGCGCGCCTTGCACGGTGAACTTGTTTGGCGCGCTACTGAATGGCAACGTCGTCAGCTTCGCAATTTCGGCAGTCGCCGCGTCGCCAAATCCCGGAGCCGCGTTAAGACCCGTTCCGACCGCGGTACCCCCAAGTGCTAGTTGGTATACATCCTTCAGCGCATGCTCGAGTCGATCCGAATTATCGCTAAGCATGCCCACGTAACCAGACCACTCTTCGCCGAGAGTGATTGGAGTAGCATCCTGCATGTGGGTACGGCCGATCTTAACTATGTCCTTCCACTCGTCAGCTTTCGCCGCGATGGCATCGCCCAGTGCTTTCACTGCCGGGAGTAGTCGTTGTTTCACATTGACAGCGGCCGCAATGTTCATCGCCGAGGGAAAAGAATCGTTGGAGGACTGCGACATATTGACGTGGTCGTTGGGATGAACCGGTGTTTTGCTACCCAGCTCCGTACCAGCAAGTTGGCAGCAGCGATTAGAGATCACCTCATTTACGTTCATGTTGAATTGCGTGCCACTCCCCGTCATCCACACATGCAGAGGGAACATGTCCTCGTGGCTGCCGGCGAGAATCTCATCACAGGTTTGAACAATTAGTCTGTGCCGCTTGTCGTCGAGCCGGCTGCCTGCGTAATTCGCATTTGCCGCCGCCTTCTTCAAGGTGGCGTACGCGGCAATCATTTCCCGCGGGATGAGATCGTGTCCGATACTGAAATGTTCGAGTGAACGCTGCGTTTGCGCTCCCCATAGTTTGTCGCCCGGAACATTGACTTCGCCGAGACTATCTGTTTCTTTGCGAAAGCCTATAACCGTCACATTGCTGATTGCAGCCATTGTTTCCTCATTCCTGCCCATTTTTGTCTAGTCACGGTGGCCGTCAGAACTGCGGGCCGCGCCGTTTACCCGCTCACACTTGGTGCGAGTCGTTGCGGTGTGCGGTGTGACGAGTGAGCACTGTGTCGTTCACCGAAGTGCACGCGCTAGTCCAATCGATGGTCAAGCAGAAGCTTAGCGCTATCGCTGTCACATGAATGGGTTGCACAGAACTGAGGACACAGGGACGGAATTTCCCGGCGGTTGATATGTTGTTGGGTCGTCTCTGGTGTCGGCGTCGCGACATACGTTCTAGGTTCCTAGTGCGGCTCCGACGAGCACGGGGATGCACTTCGACGATCATCGCTGCTTTGTTCGTTTGCTGATTGCTCTGCCAATGGCCGCCTTCTGCTGCATACGAAGATGGCGATGCCCGCCATGCATCGGGTCTAAACGGAGCATGAGAGCAATCCTTCGGCACCCACGAGGCGAAGGAGTGAGCTGTTTTCGCGGATGCAGTGAGCTGCTGTCGCGATGGGAAGGCAAATTGCCTAGAGATCAAACGTGGCGAGAAAACTACAACACGTATTTGAGTCGATCTTCGGTTGCTGGCACCGCAAACTCAGTCGACCATTCACTCTTTCTGGGTGGACATACGAAGTATGCCTCGATTGTGGAAAACAGTTTCCGTATGTTCGCGCTGATCTTGGTCATCTTTATCCATGCCGGAAAACAACGATTTAAAGGACGTCAATTCGAGATTGAAGAGGATTTATGTTAGAGGAGATTTTTCAGCTGACGCATCTTTTGGTGATCTTCTTTATCGCCCTAATTGTGTTCGGACCAAAGAGGCTTCCGGAATTAGGCAAGGGGATTGGCGCTGGTATTCGTGCGCTGAAGCAGGGCGTGAAAGATCCGCCTTCCGAAGAGCCTAAGTGTTCGAATGTGAATAGGGTCCTCATGATGGCCTGTGATTACCCTGCTTGGCTACCGTTTGGCGCGACCAAAGCGACGACCTGAGCAAGGGTCGTGCTTTCGCGGAGGTTTCAGAATTGACTCACATCCTCATATCGATGTTAGGTCTGTGGCTTCTTTTCTTGATACTGCGATCGATGATTCGAATTGCACTGATGAATCGTCACTATCGTGACTTTTTTGCGGAGTTCACTGGCCTTGTAGTCTACAGGTCGGTTGCTCTGCGGCTGGGCCGTAACCGAGACGCCGGAGCCTTGCATCGGGTCCTGCTTTGGGTTTTTCCCGCCTACATCCTCTCCTTGATTATTGTGTACTTTGTGGGGGCGATGATTGCCTTCACGTTTTTGTATTGGGGGACACATGCCGTCAATACGTGGCACCTGGCGTTTCTCGCTTCTGGGTCAGCACTGAATACCCTTGGCTTTGCGACACCAGCGAGTGTCGCCGGCCAATGGCTGGCGGTTCCCGAAGGCGCGTTGGGGCTTGGCATCGTGGTGTTCCTCTTCACATTCGTTCCCGGATATCAAGTGGTAATTCGGGCGCGCGAGGACAAGACGTCGTGGCTGTATACCCGTATCGGGGATCAGCCCACTGGAGTTGCATTGCTCGAATGGTGCCAGCGAGCAGGCATCGCCGGCGATATGAGAAGCGTGTGGGAGGATTGGGAAGACTGGTTCCGAATGCTTGCCGATACGCACTCAGTGCTGCCGATGCTCACCTTGTCACCTTCCGTCCAGGCTGGGCAGTCGTGGGTCTTGGCAGCAGCAGCAGTACTGGACGCGGCCGCTCTTGCAGCTTCATCGAGCGAAACTAAAGATGCGGAATCCGCTAAGATCTGCGTCCGCACTGGAACACGGGCGTTCCTGGCGATCGCCGACGCGCTTGGGCGAGCGTGCCCCAACCACCAGCGGATGGCTCGTCCACTGAGAGAACGCTCTGGAACTGCGCGGGCTTGCATCTGCTTTGCAGGAAGGCCGTTGAGGTCGGAAGTCGACCAGGAGACCAAATGGGAAAAGTTCTCATCGTTGCGAAAGCAGTATGAAGAGGCCTTGTTCTTCGTTGCCGGACGAACGTTTGCATCGCTGGACGGAATTCTGCTCGAGACGATAGAGCGCTAGAGCGTTCTGCATTGGTTTGATGCTTGGCGCTAAACGCCTGTGGCCACGATCCACGGCAAAACGAGCCCTGCCAGAAATCCGAGAAATGTCTCGACGAATGGCGGTAGTTTCAATCTGATGGCGTCAGTCTCCTAGACAACCTTCCTGTTCAGCTCCCGGGCGCAGTGGTGTTGGAAGGTGCGCCAACGCTGGTTACCGACCCTCTTACGCATGAGACTTCGCAGTCTGGCGCGCGCCCGTGCGATGCGAGCTTTCACTGTGCCTTCAGCAACTCCCAAAATATCGGCCTCTTCGCGAATGGTTAGGCCATCCAGGTGGCGGAGTTGAAATGCTCTGCGCAGAATAGGCGAGAGTTGTCGCGTCAACTGCAAAACATTGTCAGCGAGATCTGATTTAAGACATTGCTCTGCAGGGCTTGGCCTATGGTCGGGCAATAGTTCCGCAAGCGCATAGCTTTCCGGGTCTGAATACTCATGTAGAGACACATGCCTCTGAAGCGACCGCCTGCGCAAATGCATCCGCGCGGAGTTGATTACGATTGCCGTCAGCCACGTCGACATCCGCGCCTGGCCCCTAAAATTGGTTCACGTGCTTGTAGGCGGACAACAACGCGTCCTGGACTGCGTCTTCCGCATCGGCAACATTTCCCAAGTAGCGAAAAGCGTGCCGGTACAAAGAAGGCAAGTAACGAGATAAAGTTGCGGCCATTTCTCGTTCTTGATTGCCGAAGGAGGTGTGGTCAAACACTTGTGCGCTATCGATTGTTGTGATTGTCGTTCCCATTGATTGAGTCCTTTCCGAGCCTTGCTACTTAGAGGTCACAATGCCCTCGCTCTATACCGTTAGAGGGCAGCTTGCGTGGTCACATTGGCATGCGACCTCGACGTCTTCGTTCCCAGCATCCCGACAGGCCTCGCTGCAATAGTTCTGGCCCGGGGCGACTTCACAGAGACAAGGGATGTGCGCACAGGTAATCTTCTCTTGATTGGTCATTTGCGATTTCCTCCTCTTCAGATTCCATTTCTCTTTTCTCGATCAGAGAGCTTCTACTGCGTCACCAGTCGTTGCATTCGGCTTTCCACACTTCGTGCTCGCTCGGATGCAAGCTTTTCTTTGCGATTTGCTTCGCGCCAGCCGGAAAGCATGTCGAAGGCGCGACACTCAGGCGGTGTGCGGACGCGCCACAAACGCTTTGGCACCGATTTGGGATTGGCATACACCAGCGCAACCGATGGAAGCATCTTGGAAATCCTACATTTCCCTTTACGGCGTTGTTTGGCACCACGCATGCCTTGCTATGTCTAACGGAGGAGACAGTTATGAAACTTATACGACGCATCGTAATGTACACAGCGCTCTCACTGGCCGGTCTCGCGACATCATTCGCGCAGCAGGTCCAAACCGACTTTGATCACCAGGCCGATTTCTCCCAATACAAGACCTACTCTTGGGAGCAAATTAAGCCTGCCAACTCGCTCTGGACATCACGCATAAAGCATGCCGTGGACAACCAATTGGCGGCGAAGGGCTGGACTCCGGCCGAGCAAGGCGCTGATGTTGCCATCATGGCGATAGAAACGACCCAGACACAGAGAAGTCTGGACACCTTTTACGATGGTTTCGGCGGGGGCTGGGGATGGCGCGGATTCGGAGGCTTCGGCGACGCGACAACAACCGAGCACGACTATAAGGTAGGAACGTTGGTCGTCGACATGTACGACGCGAAAAGTAAGCAACTGATTTGGCGAGGCAGTGCCGAGGACACGCTGTCCGATAAGGCAGCGAACAATGAAAAGAACCTCGACAAAGGCTTAGCGAAAATGTTCAAGGCATTTCCTCCAGGTTCGGGAAGACATTAAGCAGGACGGCCGCCGGGTTGCTGGCACTGGCCGCGGCTGTCGTGCTTCGGGTGGCTGCACAAAAAATGGTGTAACGACCCTGCGTTTCCTCTGCCAGGCGCTGTCTTGACGGTGTCTGGCATTTTTTGCGTTACGACACTTCGATGTTGGGCACGCGAACAGTTGCAAAAGCCCAGTTCTGACCTCGAGGCTCTCGCGGCGCCATCAAATCCCACGGAGTTCTCGATGCGCGCACCTTTGCTCCGGAGCCGTGGAATTGTACTTGTTGGTGGATATTCCCCGCATTCACTTTTCTGCAATGATTGCTGAAGGTGCCACTGCGCTAGTTCTAGATCGTGCAGTCGGGCATCTGCCGGGGACGGCATTGCCGGGGCAGGCTGGAAATACAGTGCTAGACGCTCACCGTGATATTTGTTTTTGCCGCCTGGGTGAACTCGAACCTGGCGATGTGATCAGGATAACCGCCCCCCGCGCCGAGCGCACCAACTGTGTCACATTCACTGACATCGTCAATCCTGACGAGACGTGGGTTCTGCAATCCGCTTCCCGGTGAGACCCTAGTTGCTGGCAACACCGAAGAGTACCCATAAACGCTAGATCCCTATCGGGCCCACTTGTCAGCGTTCCCATCCTTTCGTCGCAGAGGGGTCTCACGCAGGAAGATTCTCACGGTCCTGGTGTCGCTTCCATTCGGCGGAAAGTAGCTGCTGAATCGCTGTCCAAGCGGGAATTGGTCTCAAACGCAGGTTCCCGCGGTGTGTCGTACGACCCGTTTGGCACTGTCAGGAATGGTTGATCTGGCTGTCCAGATGGTTGTTCTAATGCGTCGCGGCGAATTCCGAACCGCTGCATCATGGCTATGAGGGTTGTCCTGGCTAGCCCTAGCTTGGCAGCAGCGCCACGCCGTCCGCCGACAACCCAATTGGTTGCGCGGAGTGTCTCCGTGATATGTGCCCGCTCTAACTCCTCTAGTGTCCGGGCTTGTATGACTGGCGTGGATCTCACACGCAGTGTCATACGCTCGGTCGCCTGCAGTTCGAGGATTGATCCCGTCGTCACGATTACAGCGCGCTCAATTACATTCTGCAGTTCTCGGATATTGCCAGGCCAATTGTGACGTTTCAGAATTCCCACCACTTCCTCCGGGATACGATCGATCGACTTGCCTTGTTTCTTAGCAAATTTGTGAACGAAGTGTTCGATCAGCAGAGGAATATCGTCTTCTCGCTCCCGCAACGGCGGCAGCGTAATCGGAAAGACATTGAGCCGGTAATAAAGATCCGCGCGAAACTTCCGCTCCTGCACCATCCGCCACAGGTCTTGGTTGGTAGCTGCAATGACCCGCACGTCGACTTGAAAAGTGCGGCCCCCGCCCAAGCGTTCGAACTGCTGTTCCTGAAGAGCACGGAGAAGTTTGGGTTGCAGTTCGAGAGGAAGGTCCCCGATTTCATCGAGAAATAGCGTTCCGCGGTCAGCGGATTGAAAGCGCCCCATGGTCTGAGCCACCGCACCGGTGAAGGCGCCCCGTTCATGGCCGAAGAGTTCACTCTCCAGCAAACTGCTGGGAATCGCCGCGCAGTTGAGGGCCACAAAACGGTTTTGGCGGCGAGGGCTGGCCTCATGAATCGCTTGTGCGATCACTTCCTTGCCGGTGCCGGTTTCGCCTTGCACCAGGACGGCAGAGTCTACCCGCGCGACCATGTTGATCTGGTCGAGCACAGTCTGGAATTTCGCACTGGATCCAATCAAATCGAAACTAGGCATCGCTTTACTCCTTGCGGGATCGTTCCCGTTTCTCCCGGGTGTTGGCGGGAGCCGCTACCATCGGAAGCATCTCAAAGAACGTCCCGATAGTAGTGATAAGATTGAAGGCTGACAATTATAGGTTTATTTATGGGGTCTTAATTCATGCAAGCCGAGTGGCGCCGGTTGTATGAGTAAATCACTCCGCTTTTGAGTAGACAGGGAGAGCAAAAAGGATGCGAGACCTGATCTTGTGCTTTCGAAGGATGAGATCCACCGCCGGCATTGATGAGCATCAATGACTGAGCAAATCGCCGAACACGATGCCAATTATGTTTTCTTTCATGTGAGAAAGCCGAGGAGACTTGTTACGGATCTACTTAGAGGTGCTCCGCTCTCGCGCACTTCGACCAGAACGGTCTCTGCGCTGTGAAGAGAGGGAGAGTTTCTTGGGACGGGAAACGCTTGGGATTTATTACTTCGATTATGTTGAGGAGGGTATCCTCGCCGAAGTGCTGTTATTTCTCTGGAGCGTTGCCCAGTGCCGCCTGGATTGCTGCGAGAAGGTCCGCGCCATTGAATGGCTTGTACAGAAAATTGACTGCGCCTTCGTCGAGGGCCGTCTGTCGAGTTTCAGTGCTATTGTGGGCAGATATAAAGATGACCGGCAACTCTGGACGCACGAGTCTGATTCGACGCTGCAACTCGATCCCATCCATTCCTGGCATGCGAACGTCGGTTATCACACAAGTCGCAGCAGTTAGCGTTCCCGACTGGAGGAACTCTTCGGCGGATGAGAACACAACAGGCTCGTAGCCGGCTGATTCGACTAGGCTCTCTAAGGATTCTCGAACTCGAAAATCGTCGTCCACGGCCACCACGATATGTATTGCACCGGATACCATCGAAGCGTACCTCCAGAGAAGCCGAAATAGTAACAGCCGGGTCGAAAGCTGCCTATTATATGTTTATTTAGGCGGGACGAGCGATGCGGGTAATTCCCAGCGTGTCAGCCATTCTGACAAGCTCCGCCAGCGATCTAGCGCCCATCTTTCGCATGATCTGGCCCCGGTGAACCCCAATCGTGATCTCGCTTGTGCCCAGGTCGGCAGCAGTGACTTTGTTGGCAAAGCCCGCTACCACAAAGGGCAGAACCTCCCGCTCGCGAGGTGTGAGAAGGTCGTAATGCGTCCGCAACTCGGCTAGCTGCGATCTCTTCTGCCGCGCGGTTCGATCAAGAGCAATGGCGCCGGCAATCGCTTGCAGCAACTCCTGCTCGCCGAACGGTTTCGATAGAAACTCAATCGCTCCGGCCTTCATGGCGCGCACCGAAGAAGGGATATCGCCATGACCGGTGATGAAAATAATCGGCGGGGCATCTCCAGTCACCAACTGCTGCTGGAGCTCGAGGCCACTCGTGCCCGGAAGTTGCAAGTCCAATACTAGGCATGCGGGAGCGTCTGGCTTTTCAGATTCCAGGAATTCTGCGGCCGAGTTAAAGACAGCCACTCGGAGACCTGCCGAGGAAATGAGGCTGGACAGCGCTTCCCGTACACGGTGATCATCATCCACCACGAAGACAATGGGGCTATCGGAGTTCATGACGCCGCCGGAAGAGTAGCCGCCCGAACGACGGCTGCCGGAAGAGTAAATGAGAAGGTCGTACCCGCTCCTTCGCCGGATGCGGCCCACAACCGACCGTGATGTGCATCAATGATAGCGCGGCAAACTGCCAAGCCCATGCCCATACCGTTTTCTTTCGTAGTGAAGAAAGCTTCGAAGACTTTTTCCGGGTCCTTCAGGCCTACGCCGCTATCCTGTATCTCGATCAGAACGGTCTCCGGACTGTGTCGTTTCGAACGGATGAAGAGTTTCTTGGGACGGTCAAGGACCGAGTCCATCGCCTCGATACCGTTGAGGAGCAGGTTGAAAACCACTTGTTGCAACTGCACGCGATCGCCCGCTACGGGGCCCAGGTCCTTGTCCAGATCAGTCTCCACGGAGACGCGCCTTTTCGTTCTCTCGCCACTCAGAAGACGGAGCACCTCGGCGATGACCTCATTCAGATCGAGATCGATTTTATCGAGGGGCGCGTGCTTGAAAAGGGCGCGGATGCGCCGTATCACTTCTCCCGCTTCTGTGCCGTCGCGGACAATTCTTGTGGCAGCCTCTTGCACTTTAGCCAGGCCGGGAGGCTGCGCCGAAAGCCAGCGCAGACAGGCATGACCGTTCGCTACCACTGCGGCGAGGGGCTGGTTGATTTCGTGTGCGATGGAAGCGGCGATTTCTCCAAGTGTGGCCGTCCGTGTGGCTCGCGACAATCGAGTCTCGCTGCTGCGAAGGGCTTCCTCCATATTCTTCCGGTCATCGATATCGATCAGCAATCCGTACCAGCGAGTCACTCCGCCTTTGTTGTCGCGCGCTGCCTGGCCGAGTACCTGAAACCATCGATAGATTCCATCGGACCGGCGGAGTCGGCATTGGGTATCGTACGGCTGGTCACTTGCGACCGCCCGCGACCACGCGCCCACGGTCGGCTCTACATCGTCCGGGTGTATGAAATTGGTCCACCCGAGCTGCGCAAATGTGTCCGGGCTCGCGCCGGTGTAGTCCAATATGCGCCGATTCAAATAGTTGAGCTCGCCGTCCGGAGCCGCACACCATACTAGGCCCGGAATCGTCTCGATGATCAAGCTGAGTTCTTCAGTCCTAACCCGAACTTGTCTTTCCAGCGTCTCGTTTAGTTCACGCAATACTGTTTCGGCCTGTTTGATCGCCGTGATGTCCTGGAAAGTCACCAGAACCCTGCGCTCAGAATGACCAGGGAAAGACAAAGGATGGGCATCAAGAATTAACGTTCGTTGACCCTTTACTGTGGAGACACGATCCACCTCAACGGGCTGGAACGCAGGACTGCCGCCAAGCATCTCTTTGAGGTGCTCACGCAATGGGGCAAGCTCAAAAACTCCATGCCCGAGTTCGTAGAGTGGGACCCCTTGCGTATCATCGCGAGAAACCCCGAACATTGTGTAGAAGGCGCAATTGCCCGTCTGGATTCGCAGGTCAGCACTCAGCACGACGAGAGGATCGGCGACCGTGTTGAGGATCGCCTTGGTGCATTCGCGTTCGTAGATGGCCTGATCGGTGCTTGCGCGAAAAGCAGTCACATTAGTGAACGTCAGCACGGTGCCATTGACCTGACGATCGACTTTTGTGTAGGGAGATATCCGAACAACGAACCATTTTTCCCCGTGGCGAAAATTGGCTCGGGATTCCACTCCGCCGGCGATGACCTCGCTGCACTGCTGTTCCAGGTGGGGCAAGGCGTCGAACACCGAGATATCGCGGGACACCCGACCGATGTCAGATGGCGAGAGGCCGATCATATCCGCCCCCGCCTTATTGAAGTAAGAGATCGTAAAGTCGCGTCGCAGAATGACGACCGGAACTTCAACGGCATCAAGGATGTTGATCAGATCGGCCGTAGCCATGTTTGCAGCCGTGACGTCACCATCGACTCCTTGGGAACCGGTCCAGCCGCCATTGATCGTGCCGCGCTGCATAGTCGTCAGGCCGCCGCTGAGGGGGCGGTGTACAGATTGCGGCTTCGTTGCAGGACGGGATCAGCAACTGTCGGGAGAGCTTTACGCAATGCCAGCAGCAATGCTTGAGCGCGCGGCATGTTGAAGGGCGGCTGATAGTCGGAGAGCAGCCGGTTTTCAAGCGCGCGGGCTTCCTCTACGCCGACCGTCTCCCGAAGAGCATCGGCTACGGCGCGCTCCAGCCGATCATAGTCATCCACTGGAATTAGGTGAGAGTGGTTCGTACCAAGCCTGGGCAACATGTGTGTGTGAACTTCGCCGTTGAAGTTGTCCATCAAGAACGAGCAAAAGATCGCGATGTCATGTTTCTTGGCGAGTTGGTCGAATTGGTCCTCGAGATTCATGCTGGCAGCAACGTTCCCGCGCTCCCATAGGACATTGACCATCTCGCCCCACCAACGCACTTTTTCGTAGCGCACTCCAGCACGTGCCTGTCCGATCACGTCCGCGGCGAGGCCAAGGAATACAGACGAATCGGGCATAGAGTTCCGCATGAAGCGGGGCAAGCACTCGTCCGCGTCAACCACCGTCAGTTGTCCCCGTTCGCGTGCTGCTTTCACATTCACGCCCTCGGCCTCGAGGCGTGGACGGATCGCGTTCCAGTGGTCGACTGTTGGCACCAGGATAATGCCCTCTCCGTTCGCGATAGCGGAACCGGCAAACCGGCAGACGGCGCGACTGAGAAAATCCTCGTCCTGATAAAGTTGCACGATGTGATCGCGCGGGCCGGCGTCCGCCACCAGTCGATCCCAAGACTCACATTTCCCTACGGTTTCGAATTGATGTCCGAGGTGATTATGCATGGTAAATGCCTCCGATCCGCGCGGAACTCCCTAAGTTCCCCGGCATCATACAGGTCATCCAGAAAACAAAGCAACTATCTAAAACCAGAAGGATTTGTGGGGAACTGTTGGTCCAATGGATTTTGCCACAGTCCCGACAACTCGGACGTAAAGAATGGTAAAGAGTTATTCAGGATGAGTTCCCAAATGTAGTCGAGTTCGAAGAAATGCTACGCCCCGATTAATGCGCGGATGAACGTGCCCACGGTATTTCTCGAATAGAAGACGAGAATGGCTGCCGCAACAGCATCTTGTAAAACGCGACCAACGATCGCGCGACTCCCCGCTAAGGAGAACCCGCTGGCTAGTCGCTGCGCTGCGGAATGAGATCCGTGTTGGTCGCAGGCGGCTTCGTCCCCGGGTATTGTTTTCTGAACCTGATGCCAAGGAGTCACCGCTGAAAAGCAAGCCTCAATCCTCTTTATAGCGTCTTCGCGAGAGGTGAAGCCAACTGCAATGATGCTCGGCGTTGCGATGAGTTCGCGCAATGATTCTTCGTCGTGATACCCGAGTACGATTCGGTCGGGACGACGATCCGTCCAACGGGATTCTATTACCGCAAACCGTTCGCTCGAAGAGTCAACTAGCTCGTTCACAACTTTCCTCATCCCTCGCATGCCTATGAGACTCGACACACACTGAGTCGTAGCAACCTGGATGCCAAACAGTTCTCGTTGGCGAGGCGCTTCCAGCGCTATCCTCATTGCGGTCTGAGACTAGCGGGTGGTGTCTGCGCTGGACACAACACTGCATTTCATTCTTTGAATCGCGTCACGTCTGATACGGTTCCTTCCCCTATGGGAAAAGTCCGCACCGCGACATGGGGTCGTGCCATCGACACTGCAGTGTGGGCAGATTCTTCAAAGGCCAACGGAATGCCAAGAAAACGCGACAATGCGGTTTGGCATCGTGCTTGCCCTACTGCTCAGTGAAGAAACACAACGCGGAGCTTGAATGCCGACCCTTACAGTTGTAATCCCTTCATCGCTGGATATCGCAGCGCGAGATAGTGCGGCCAGTCGTGGTACTTCGCTCGACAATCTTGTCGGTGCGGCGCTGGGCGAATACCTGGACTCCAACCGGCATCGGATGTATCAGATTTCCACGTCAACTGCTCTCGTCGATGGGGTCGCCCAGGGCGCAATGTCAGCCCAGGCCCTTTTGGAACACGGTGACCTCGGCCTGGGTACTTTTGAAAATCTTGACGGAGAGATGGTCATTCTCGACGGCGCAATCTATCAGGTCAGGGGCGACGGAAGCGTGAAGCGTCGCGAAGACGATTTTCAAATTCCATTTGCCGTGGTGACTCGCTTCCAGGAAGAGGAGCACTTTGAAGCGAAAGACACCAGCTGTTTGAAAGACCTTGAACTGGCTTGTGACCCGCATCGCGAGTCGAACAATCTTTTCTACGTCTTGAAGGTGGAAGGTGTTTTCGAAGCAGTGCATGCCCGCGCGGTAAGCGGTATTGCGCCCGGGACAAGGCTTGTAGACGCTGCGAAAGAACAAAAGGAGTTTTACTTCAGCAACATCGAAGGCGCGCTGATCGGCCTTTGGTCCCCGGTCTATTCCAGCTCATTCAATGTGCCGGGATACCACTTCCACTTTATCTCGAAAGATCGCACCAAAGGCGGCCATGTATTGCAATGCCGAGCAAGAACTTTGCGTGTCGGGCTCCAGATGCTTTGCGAATACGACGTGCGCTTGCCCAATGCTGGAACGTTTCTGTCGGCCGACCTCAGTAAAGATCCGGCTGCCGAACTTGCAAAGGCCGAATAAATCAGGTGAAAGGATTAAGCAAAATGAGTAACGCGAATCAGGGAACCATGACTTGTGCCGGTGTGGTTGTCGAACCATCCGAAGCGCAACGACCACTGATCGACAGAGCAATGACCGACAAACCAAAGACTGGCGCAGACGTGATTGTGGAAACACTCGAAGCGCGAGGCACAAAATATGTCTTTGGCGTGTCGGGAGCGAAGATCGATAAAGTTTTCGACCGGCTCCTCGAATCCAGCATTCAGACTGTGGTGTGCCGGCACGAGCAGAATGCAGCGTTTATCGCTGGCGGCATCGGACGCATGACTGGGAAAGCGGGGGTTGCGCTAGTCACCTCAGGGCCAGGCGTCTCCAATCTCGTTACTGGACTTGCAACCGCGAATACTGAAGGCGACCCCGTTGTCGCTTTAGGGGGCGCCGTGGCGGTTGCTGATCGCCTCAAATCTTTACATCAAAGCCTGGATTCAGTGGGCATATGCAAGCCGGTCACGAAGTATTCCGCAGAAGTCGATTCTCCCGAGGCTACCGCGGAAGTGCTGTCGGCGGCGTTTCGTGCGGCTGAGTCCGACCGTCCCGGCGCAGCGTTCATCAGTCTTCCGATGGACGTAGTGACCGGGGAGGCAAAGTGCAGTCCGATTCGGCTTTCTGCATTCGTGGAGCAGGGCCCCGCCGCGGACAAATCCCTCCACGAGGCTGCGCGTCTCATCAACTCGGCAAAATCTCCTGTAATCTTTCTGGGGTTGATGGCAAGTAAACCAAAGTGTGCCGAGGCAATTCGCACTTTGCTGAGCACTACGACCTTGCCCGTTGTCGGGACATTCCAGGCAGCGGGCGCCATCTCTCGAGAGGAGTTTGCTTGTTTCGGGGGGCGTGTCGGACAACTGGACAATCAGCCTGCGGATGCTTTGTTGGACTCAGGCGATGTCGTGATCACCATCGGTTATGACGCTGTTGAGTACTGGCCCTCGCTCTGGAACAAAGGCAGCAGACGCCCGATTGTCCACATTGACGTGGTTCCAGCCAACATTGAAAACGACTATGCCCCAGCTGTTGAGCTCATTGGGAGCATCGAAGAAACACTCACAGCGTTGTCCACCCTCCTCCATCGCCCCCAGCTTGCCGCGGTGTCCGCCGACTTGCTGCGCCTGATCGCGAACGACAGAGAGCGATTGCTGGCCGAGGCCGCTACCAAGTCCGGGATTCCCGTTCATCCCATGCGCCTGATAAGCGAGTTGCAGAAAATCCTGACACCCGATGTCACGGTCTGCTCTGACATGGGGACAGTAAGCATGTATCTCTGCCGCTACCTCTTTAGCTTTCGTGCACGACAGTTCCTGATCACCAATGGCCAACAGACGCTTGGCGTGGCGCTGCCGTGGGCTATCGCTGCGTCCCTGGTTCGTCCACACGAGAAAGTGCTCTCCATCTCAGGCGACGGTGGCTTTTTATTCTCGGCGAATGAGCTTGAGACCGCCGTCCGATTGCATGCGCACATCGTTCACATGATTTGGATCGATGGAAGCTACGACATGGTGGCGGCTCAGGAACAAATCAAATACAACCGCACTTCAGGAATAAAGCTGGGCGCGGTCGACCCAGTGAAATATGCGGAAGCCTTCGGCGCAACCGGCCTTCAAATTCAGCACCCGGATGAGATCGCCCCAACTCTGCACAAGGCTTTCGATACGCCAGGGCCAGTGTTGATCGGAGTGCATGTCGACTATCGCGACAGCGTGAAACTCTTTGAGCAGGTCCACGAGGGCAGCACGGTGTGATTTGGAAATCGTGCCCAACCGAAGATAGAACGAGATTGTTTTCTCCAACCATCAATCAGATTGCGAGACGAAGGGATGATATATGAGCGTGATACAGAAAAAAAGTTCGGGCAGTACGACCGCGGTACTCGACGCCCCACACAGGTCCAAAACGCGGGAACTCAGTGACATTCCCGCACGAGCGCGCAAGCTGGCTCAGGAAGCGATTGGAATCGACAGTCACATCGACACGGTTCAGCGAGTATTGGTGATGGGGGAAGACCTGGCCAAGCGGTGGGACGTAGGTCACGTGGACATTCCGCGGTTGCACGAGGGCGGCACACGCGCGCCGTTCTTTGCGCTGTGGGTCCCCACTTATTTTCCAGGCTCAGAAGCAATACGCAGGACGCTGGATTTGCGGGACGCCATGCAATCGCTGTTCGACAAGCACAAAGACCAGATCGAACACGCGACTACTGCGGCTGACATCGAGCGGATCGTGAAGGCTGGCAAGATCGCGGCATTTCTCACCGTGGAGGGCGGGCACACGATCGACGACGATCTGCGGGTGCTGCGAATGTACTACCAGTTGGGGATACGGTCGATGACCCTGACGCACTCCCACAACAACAACTGGGCGGATTCCTCGACCGACGAGCCGGCACACAACGGGCTGACCGATTTCGGCAAGGAAGTAGTTCGGGAGATGAACCAACTGGGAATGATCGTCGACGTTTCGCACGTCGCTGACAAAACGTTCTTCGATGCACTCGAGGTCACGACGAAACCCGTGATGTGTACGCATTCGTCGATGCGGGCGCTTTCGGATGTTCCGCGAAACGTGACTGACGAAATGCTGTGGGCGCTCGCCAAGAACGGCGGCGTGATCGGGATTACTTTCGGCGAGGGCTTCGTCAACCCGAAAGACGCAGAAGCATTGCGAGCGGCCATCAAGGTTGAGACAAATGCGCCGTTGCTGACCGGGAGGACGTTGGATGACTATGCGGCGGAGGATGTCCGCAAGCTGTTTGGCACTCGGGTGAAAGTGGCATCGACGGTGGAAGACGTAGCAAATCACATCGACCACGCCGTGAAGATCGCCGGCATCGATCACGTGGGAATTGGAAGCGATTTCGACGGAGTCTCGGGGCCGCCGAACGGCCTGGATGATGTTTCAAAGATGCCGGCGTTGATCGCCGTGTTGTTGGAACGGGGTTACAAGGAACGCGATGTAAAGAAGATCCTCGGCGAAAATACTATGCGCGTGATTCGCGAAGTGACAGGCAAGTAAAACGGGGGCGAAAGCGCGCAAAGCCGCGGCAATTTGCAAGCTGTTCAGGATAGCGAACGACAACACAAACAAAGGAGATCAATCGATGAAGACCCAAGAGCAGGCTATCGGTTTTACGCCCGGCACGCTGTTCAGTAACGGTTATGTCGCCGGCAATACGCTTTATGTCGCGGGGCAGCAAGGGCCCGATTCCAATGGCAAAGTGACAGGTACGGACATCACCCTACAAACTACGAACGCCATTGCCGCGGTAAGGCAAGTTGCGGAAGAGGCGGGCTTTGAGATGACTGATATCGTCTCCGTTACGGTCTACCTCACTGACCTGAATGATGTGCCAAAGATGAATGAGGTCTACAGGAGCCTGATTCCGGAACCCAAGCCAGCGCGAGTCGCTCTTCAGGTTGCGGGGTTGATCGGTGGCGCAAAGATTGAAATTGCGGCCATCGCTGTCAAGCACTAGCCGACGCGGACATCAACCGGGTGCAACCGGTGGAATGACCTAGTAAGAGGATAGAGAATTTGTGGGTTTAGCAGATTGGATCAATGATGTGTTCAGGTCTATTACGCACTTTACCGAACGTTGCGCGAACGCCTCCGTCTTGGCGCATATTTCGGCAGCGATCCTCTGCGTGCTCCTGTCCGCGTCTTTCTGTAAAGAGGTGCTTGCCCAATCCAATCCTGCTCCGCCCAACGTATCAATTCCGCTGTCACTGAGGGACGCCGTGCAATTGGCGTTGAAGCAAAACCCGCAGGTTGCGGCTTCGCGGCTGCTCTCTCTGGAGAGCGACCGCGAACGCCAGATCTCGCGCTCCGCCCTACTGCCGCAGGCTAGCCTCACAGCCACAGGTCTGCTTGGGCAATTTAATGTGGCGTCCGAGGAGCGTACAAGCAAGCGCACAACGGGGGGCCCCTATCAAATGATCCAGGTTGGTCCAGCTTATTCGCAATCGCTCCTCGATCTTCCCTTATTTCGCAGCTATCAGATCTCACGGGAAGGAGTTCGCGAAGCCCGCGCAGAAGAGAACGTAACACGCGAAGATGTCGTTGCCACAGTCGTAATCCAATACATTTTAGTCCTGCGCGCAGTTGCCATTTACGACGCCGCGAAGTCTCGCGTCGCTTTAGCCGAACGCCTCTACGAGCAAGCGGCGAGCTTGCAGAAAACAGGGCTCGGCTTGAAAATCGACACCACTCGTGCGCAGGTCGAGTTGCAGAACGAACGCCAAAACCTGATCGATGCGGAAACTCTGACCCACACCTCGAACTACATTCTGGCCGAACTCCTCGATCTTCCGCGTGACCGCGAACCGGCAGTTACCGATGACCTGCAATTCTTCGATTTGTCTGTAGTCGAACCGACAACTGCTATTGATATCGCGCTCGTGCATCGCCCTGAGATGCAAGTGCAAGCGGCGAAGGAACGCATCATGCGACTGGAACACAAAGCGGCATCGGAAGAGCGCTCGCCGCAGATCGAGTTTTCTGGCGATTGGGTTTACCAGGGATCGCGCTTTAACAACGGGATTCCCGCCTACACATATCAAATTGGGTTCAACTTTCCGCTGTTCACCGGTGGGAGGATTCATGCCGAAATTGCCCGTACAAACCTGGAGCAAAAACGTATCGAGCAGGATCGCCAGCTTCTGGAAGCGCGAATTGTTCGCGAAGTGAAGTCGGCGAGTGACGAACTGGACGCCGCGCACAAAAACGTTGAGGTCGCGAACCTGGGCCTTCAGCTCGCGACTGACGAAGTCGGGCAAGCCGAACGCCGTTTCGCGGCAGGAGTTACAACAAACGTCGAAGTGGTCACCGCGCAAGACGCCCTGGCGCGTGCCAGCTCCAACCAGATTGAAGCGCTTTACCGTTTCAATCAGTCCAGAGTCAATCTGGCCCAGGCGATGGGCGAGGTGCAGAACACATATGCCAAGTAACGCAATGACGGAGAGAGTTGCTCGATGACTTCGGTACCCATACCGTCGGCTCTGCCAGCCGTGGCTCCAGTGCCCCCGACAACCGGGACGGAGAAGATTCCCTCTTTTGAGGCAACGGTTGTCAAGGCGATTCGGGAACTTTCTCGCGTGGTCAAGTTCGCGCTGATCGCACTCCTGCTTGTCCTGCTGGTCGCTGTTTACATTTGGATGGGGCGTGTCTCCACTGACGATGCGGAAGTCGACGCCCACATCACAGCGGTTGCCTCGCAGGTATCCGGATACGTGGTTGGGTTACCGATCGACGATAACGTAAATGTTGAGAGTGGGGATGTACTGCTGCAGATCGATCCGCGCGAATACCAGACAGAGGTAGATCAGGCGAAGGCTACCTTGGATCTTGCGGAAGCCGAGGCGAACTCTGCCAAATTGCAAATTGGCTTGACGCGGGCCACCACAACCCACAGCTCGGAGGGCGCGGCGGCCCAGCGTGAATCAGACGCCGCTGACTTAGTGATATCCGAGGCGCAATTGGAGCGCAGTGCTACTGCGAACCTACTACAAGCGAAGGCCGAAGTCGCGTCGAAACGGGCAACCAACGAACGCGCCCAAGCCGATCTCGAACGCTACAAGCCACTTCTCGAAACCGGCGATGTCTCGAAATTTCAGTTCGATGCCGTGGATGCTGCCGCCCGCGTAGCACAAAACGATCTTGCAGCCGCGGAACAGCAACTCGCCGCCGCACAACAAAATGTGGAGATCGCGCGAGCCACAACGAACTCGTCTAAAGCTAGAGTTGAGCGCTCGCAATCTCTTCTTCTTGAAACGAGGGCACGCGAGCAACAAGTCCCGATTACCGAAGCAACATACAAATCGGCTCAGGCCGCCGTCGAACGCGCCAAATGTGCGTTGGACCAGGCCCAACTCAATCTCGGCTACACGACGATTCGAGCGCCCATTTCGGGCCAAGTTACCCAGTTGACCGTACACCTCGGACAGTACGTTCTGCCGGGAACCTTGCTTTTTACGCTGGTTCCGCTCTATGAGGTGTACATAACCGCGAACTTCAAGGAAACGCAGTTGGATGGTGTGCGCACCGGTCAGCGCGCGAAAATTCACGTCGACACCTACGATCGCGATTTCGATGGTGTCGTGGATTCCATCGCTGGCGCGGCCGGTTCCAGGCAGGCACTTTTGCCTCCGCAAAATGCCACCGGCAACTTCATCAAAGTGGTACAGCGCATTCCAGTAAAGATTCTAGTTAAGCAGAGCAGTGATTCGCGTTTTGTCCTGCGCCCCGGAATGAACGTTGAAGCTACCATTTACACCCGTTGAAGCAGTGCGAAGAGCATGAGCTATTTTGCCAGTCCCGGCGGCCTCGAAGCATGGCAAGAAGAATATGCTCAAGACTTCAGTCAGTCGCTCGCAAAGGTTTCGCGTAGACGCAGGCTTATCATCCTATTCAGCGTCGGCTTAGTTACCGCAATCGAGGTCTCCAACCGCCTCTCAATCAATGTTTTGCTGCCTGACTTGCAAGGTAACGTCGCTGGCAGTTCGGACGACGTTAGTTGGGTCATCATTCTCTACAATCTTGGTTTTCTGTGCTCGCTGGCTGTCAGCTACTGGATGGCGCGCGTTCTCGGCTCGCGCCGTCACCTGCTTTACAGCATCGCGTTGTACGCGACGGGAGCAATCGGATGTTTCTGCAGCGCACATAGCCTCAGGTCGTTGCTCGTCTCGCGAGTGATCATGGGCTTTGGCGGCGGCTCGTTTCTGGTCCGCGCCGTTATCCTTGTCCGCCTCATGTTCCCCGGCAAGGATCGCGTTTTCGCCACGTCGTGGCTTTACGTGGAACTCTACTCATTCGCCGTAGTCTATCCTCCTGCCATGGGTTGGATCTCCGATACGTTGCACTGGAACTACGCCTTTCTCTTGGACTTTCCTTTTCTCGCTATCGGAGCATTTCTGATTTGGAAGTTTGTCCCCCGTCGACATCACTATTTGCGCAGCGAGAGATCCTACGTCGATGTGTGGGGTGCGGGACTCCTGATCGCTGCGCTGGGATCTATGCAGATTGCTCTGAGCAGGGGGGAGCGGGATCTATGGCTCCAGTCGCCCTTTATCGTGTGTTTCCTGCTCGTAGCATTTGTTTGCTTCGTGAGTTTTCTCTGGTGGGACTGGCATCCTGAAAATCCTGCACCCGTTTTGCATCTGCGCACGATCTGGAGGCAAGCTCCGTTGCGAGCCTCTCTTTCGATCATCACCGTAGTCGGCGCGATGCTGGGAGCAAGCCTCTTTGTCTTACCCCAATATCTGCGCGAGGTGCAGGATTACAGCGCAGCTCAAACGGGTGGCTTCGTCGCGGCCTACACTGCGGGACTGGGAATCGGCATGATCATTGCATTGCGTTATGTTCTCCCTCAGCTAGGCGGTGTTGGACTGGTCGCTCTGGGTGCGTTGATGATGGGCGCTGTCTGCATCAACTTCATTTACATCTGGACGCCGACCACTCCCACCTGGCTTCTCGCGCTGTCAATTTTTCTGCAGGGGGCGTCGCTCGCGCCATTGTTGTTGGGTGCCTCCAACATCTCCACAGGCCAGGCGACGCTCTCCAACCAGAACGACGTTTCTACGAGTTATTTCTTTGTTCGCCAACTGGGGAACACGTTCGGCGTCACCGCAGCCACCGTGATGTTCGACCATCGCCAGACCTTGCATTCCGCACGCCTAATAGACGTGGCCAACCGCTTCGACCCAACGCTTCAGTCAACACTGTCGCAATACTCCAGTCTGATCGCGCGCAATGGCGGGGGAGCCGCTAATCCCACCTTGGGTGCTGTCCAAGTCTTTCAATCGAACATCATCACTCAGAGCCGGTTGCTCTCCTACATCGATATTTACGTAGGTCTCGCCGTTCTGAGTGCAGTGGTCCTCTGCCTTTTATTCGTTTCGCGCACAAAGGATGCTTCCTCCGCCGTCCATGTTGACTTCCATTTGTGGTGAAGGCGGGCACCGGTTGTGGCATCGACCGCTCGACTCATCTGGCGTTCTGGTCAGCAAACGCTCGGGCGAGCGCGCGGGTGACATCGCTACCCCTGGGAACGCTTAATACCGTGATCCAACCTTGGACAGATTCGAAACTTGTTCGGTGCTCGGTCAGGCTGTCCGGTTGGCGTCATCGTGTCGATCATTGGACGCTTGCCTATCGCTCGACGGCGTACCCGCCCATGCCGATTCCAGCAAAAACGCTTCACTACATCACTGTCTCTGCCGCTTGTTCTTGGAAGAGAACGTGCAACGGCAGAAATTGTGGGGAGTCTGGAAATCAGGAAGCACAACAGGAGAATTCAAATGAAACTGATCGCAAACGTTGTCCTCGCGCCAATGTTAGCCACCGCGGCATACTGTGCACAAGACGCTGTGAGCGCCGTGCATGGAACTATCGACAAGATTGATTCAGGAACCAAAACCGCCGTCGTTAAAACTGCCGATGGTACTCGCCGCTCGCTGCACCTGCTCGATCGGACGGCAGTTCATGGCGCAGACCTTTCCGCTGTGGCGTCGAAGGATTCCTGGCATGGCTTGAGAGAAGGAGGAGAGGTGGTCGCTCACTACACAAATCGTGGGAGTGAGGATACGGCAGTCGAAATTGACAAGGTTGGTCAAACCGGATTGAAAGCCGCCAGGGGCACCGTTACAGAAATTGATCGGGGAGGAAGAAAGCTGGTTGTCGACACCGGAACTGGAGCGAAGGAAACATTCGAACTGACCGGGCACGCTAGTGAAGACGCGGGAAAAGACGTCGGAAAAGCAACTGCCAAAGGCTCAAAAGTCGCTGTTTACTACACCGAAGATGCAGGCAAGAAAGTGGCCCACTTCTTTGAAGCGATGTGAAACCGGCACTGATGTGGTCCAGCTTTGTGCGCATCACACACAAGAGTTCGAGAGAACGCCACTGCCTTTCCGCAGTGGCGTTCATGGTTGCGGGGGGCGGATTTGAAGATTTGAACCGCCCACCTTTGGTTTATGCGATCTGACTCACCTTTCGATGAGAGTCGGATTGTACCTTCATCCTCTAGGGATGCTCGCCATCCAGTCTCTACGCCTTCCCCCACCATTCCGGGGGCTTGGTTCGGTATTGCCTTATCGCTCGCGCGACGTAGGTTCCACCGACTTTGACGAGTGATCTTCCGGTGCATTGCTGCGCCGGACGCCCAATTGCAAAGGCTCCTACAACATTAAGGGTGCCCATGAAACTCCAGGGAATCCTTGGGAGCATTAGGTTATGAGCCCATTGATGGCTGAGAGAACATACAAGAGCAGGGAACTACAGCCTAGAAAACATTGCATTTAGCATCTGAGTTTTCGGCTGGTTTAGGCTGGTTTTGTACTGCGTTCCCGCACATTTCCCGCCCACCTGAATCGATGATAATAGCCCGTGCGCCAACTCATTGGCGATTTCTCGAGTCTCTGGCGGTGGACTGTGGCAAAAAGGTGAGCTTACAGGCGCCAGAACATCGGACTCAAACGTTTTGACGGGGTTAGAACAGGACTGGATGGAATATGCACCTAACTAACCAGTAAACACTCATTTCCCGTGCCGGGGAAAACACGGTGCGGGCGTTCGCACTGTGCGGGCACGCGAGCCGCCGCGCGGGGTCGTTTCGAATCGTTGAATTTGCGTGAAACTTGATTTACCCTTTGGCACATCAAATTCATAGAGGTAACGTTAATGCCCTTATCTAAGTGTGAGAAGTGCGGTGCGGAATCGGTTAGCAAGCGGGTCGGCCTTGTTCTTAGAAGTGCTCCACGAAAAAGAGTTTATTACTGCTATGGATGTGCCCATCAAGCCAAAGAGAGCGGCGAAGGAAACACCTTTCATGTCGTTAAAGTCTCGCGTCTGGGGCCAAATGTGAAACTGTCGCGTTCTCCGTTTCGGTGACCTCGCCGGACTAGCGAAACAGTACGGACTCGATCCGAAGCGTGCATTCGTCGAGATAGTAAACATCTATTTCCAGTCGGGGGAAAATGCGGTGCGAGGTATGAACTGTGCGGGCAACGAGCGAACCGGTGGGATTAATCGGTGAGAACACAACGGACAGCCCTCGCTTGAGAGAGACCGCTTGCGATGGTATCGAACCCTCTTCCCATTTCTTCCAAAAAGCGTGTGTAATATTTTCAAGGGGGGCTTATGGACAATTTGGAGGACGGTCAGCGAGAAATGCGAGAGCGCAACTCCGCAGCGAGCAAAAGAAAACAACCGATTGCGGCTTCCACTGCTGCCAAACTGCCTAAGGACTCGCCAGAGGTGCTTACGCTTAAAAAGCGAATCGCAGAAATGGAGAAGCGAGTGCTTTCGCTCGAAGCGGAAAATCAGAGATTACGAAAGGAGAAAGCGGTTATTGTTGAACGCGCCCCCCAGCAATCCAGCGAGGACGCACTCACCGAACAGCGACATAATCTCTTTAAGTACAGCAATGCGCGAAACCGCTACTTGTGGCTGGCGAATTGATACTGAGGCAGTGAAACGGCTAGATCAACGAAACGCACTGCGATGAAGAACTCCGACAAGAATGATTTCATTCCGAGTTTTTGCCCACGGAGACCAGCTTATCGCAGGAAGCGCACATCTTTGAAAACTCAGGCAGCCATGGGTGTCTGATATAGCCCTCGACAGTGAGGTTGCCAACGAAACGAGCGCAGATTGGCGGCGGGTCGTGGCGCGGGCGTATCCGGCGTTCGCCCTTCCCGTGAGTGATGGGTGCGATGGTGGTTGAAGTAGGTCCTGAAATCGAGCAGTTTATTCTCCAGATCTGCACTCGTCCAGAACAACATGTGATCCAAATATTCGCGTCGAATGGTGCCAATGAGCCTCTCCACGAACGGATGAGACAGGGGAACGCACGGGACGGTCTTGATTTCTGTCACTTCCAAAATCCGCAGATTGGCTTGCCATTGATGGAACTTATAAAGAGGATCATGGTCGGAGCTCAGGTATTTTGGCAACCAGCGTTGACCTCGAATAGCGCGGTTGAACATTCGACAGAGTGCGACCCCATCGACCGTACCGGCATGGACGCCGAAGCCAATGATCCGGCGCGTGTATTGATCCATAACGACCAGGACCCAGTGGGCCCGCAGCGTTACCGACTCGCAGCGGAACAGATCCATACTCCAGAGGCTGTCTTTCGTGTGACCCAGGAAAGTCAGCCATGACGGACCAGCGGCGCCCGGTCCCCGCCAGTGGTGATGGGCGAGAATCCTTCGCACCACGTCTTTGTCGATTGGAAGGTTGAAGGCCAAGGCGATCTGTTCAGCGATTCGCGGACAACCCCAGCGGGGATTGCGTTCCTTCATTTCGACGACCGCATGGACGAGTTCTGCATTCGGTCCCTTCGGGCCGGGCTTGCGACGGCGATTGGGTGAGAACAGGATGCGGTACTTTTGCTTGCACATGGCTTGGTGAAGGCCTAGCAAGGTTGAGGGCTTCAGCACGATTGCGGACCGAAGCAGGCGAGTGGGACGCAGCCAGAGCGCCAGCCAGCCGGTAAGGATCCGGTCCGACGCAGACAGATTCGGCGCTCGTTGCCGGGAACGATTCAGGATCAGGAGTTGATGCTTGAGCAGAAGCGACTCGGCAACCATGGAACGGGCCCCGCCAGGCCCGAGCAAGCGAGCTAGGGTAG
>Ga0210393_10000858_pt1 | contig 26071 bp, 19 predicted proteins | sample IncBWC27OmetaG_FD_160068 | JGI IMG/M metagenome (GOLD analysis project Ga0210393, IMG submission 160068) | Forest soil microbial communities from Barre Woods Harvard Forest LTER site, Petersham, Massachusetts, United States - Inc-BW-C-27-O ...
CGGTGGATGCCGCCACTGTCGCCGCAACCATACACATCGCAACATGTCGATTCAATGAGTTACGCCCTGGAATGCCAGATGAAGCCCGAACAAAGCCCAAACAAAGCAATGTAGCAGCCACTCGAATTAGCCGTCAATTTGATGCCGCAACGGGGGTTGGGTCACGTAGTGGTTCTCTGCGATATTTTGCAGAAAAATGCCCCTAAAGCCCTCAGGACGCGGGTTTTACTTCGCAAATTGCGATACTGGCTAGCGTACAGTCATGTCTGTATTTATCAAAACGAATATCGCCCTGCTTTTGGCAGCCGATTCCGGGGGTTGCCTCATCATAATCCCAAGCACCGAGCACATTTGTCCTCGCATTGTTGTCTCTTAGGACGAATACCAATGGAAAGTACTATGGGAGGCCTCTCCCTTAGTACCAACGGTGGTTCGAAACCGTACTATTGGGTTTTGTCTCGGGCGGGACTTATTCTCGTCGCGCGAAGAGAGAATCCGCTGTTGTCCCATGTGCCCGGGAGTTTTGCGAAATCATGAGCGCATTGTGCGCTCAAAGTCCACCGTAGGAAGGCAATCATCGATGAAGAATTACGCTCGTTTGGCTGCATGGGCCCTTGCCGGTTTGATCTTCGGCAGCGTGTCGACTCACGCCCAAAATATCACGACAGTGGTCGGCGGCGGCCCATTCGGCCTTACGCCCAATGCCACCAGTATCGGTAGTCCGGTGGCGGTCCGGAGGGATACGAATAACAATGCGTATATCCTCGACAACACCTTCTCCCGCGTACTCAAGATCGATTCCACCACGGGGCTGATCAGCGTGTTTGCCGGCAACGGCACGACCGGGTTCTCCGGTGATGGTGGTCTGGCGATCAACGCTCAGATGAACCAGCCGAGCGGTATGTGCATCGACGGCAGCAACAACGTCTTCATCGCGGACTCGGATAATGCTGTGATTCGTGAAGTCCCCGCCGTGACTGCTGGCGGCAAGACAGCCGGAAACATCTACACCGTCGTCGGAGTTCAGACTGCGACCGATCCAATTTATGGTGGCGATGGCGCTGTCGCCACCGCGGCCAACCTCCACTTTCCCGATGGTTGCTCTTTCGATAGCCACGGCAACCTGTACATCGCGGACCGCGGCAACAACGAAGTTCGCGTTGTGATCGGCGCTACGAACGTTCCGCCATTCGGCTTTACCGGAACGACCGCTGGTTTTATCTACCGTTTTGCAGGTGGCGCGAATGGTGCCGGCACGACTCCCCCGACTGGCGGCTACGCTCCGGACGGCGCCCTTGCTTCGAGCGCACAAATCTACGGTCCATTTGACGTCTTTGTCGACGGGTCTGACAACGTCTTCATCGCCGATCTCGGGAACAACTTCGACGGCAACGGAAATCCCGACGTGCAAGCGGGACAGCCGCCCAATAACAACGTCGTTCGCGAAGTTCTGAATGCGGACGGCACGATTCACACGGTCGCCGGTTTGGTAACTCTCGTCGGTGGCGTTCCGACGGGACAGTACACCCCGGTCGTTGCCAGCGGCCCGGCCGTCGGCACCGCTCTCAACGAGCCCAAGGGGCTGTACGTCGATGGCACAGGCAACCTCTACTTCTGCGATACGGTCAACCAGGTGATTCGCAAGGTTTCTGGCGGCAACATCAGCGTCGTCGCCGGCACCCTCGGTCACCACGGGTACTCTGGCGATGGCGGCGCCGCAACCAGCGCGACCCTCACTTTCCCTGCCGGTACCTTCGTCGATTCGAACGGCAATATCCTCATCTCCGATGACGGCAGCAACGCCGTGCGCGAAGTCCCGTCCACGTCGGGCGGCGGCATGACGGCCAACGACATCTACACCGTCGCGGGCAACGGCCACGTGTCTTTCGGCGGCGACGCCGCAACTGCGACCACCGGCGAACTCAACACTCCCGCAGGTCTCGCCCTCGACTCCGCGGGCGACATCTACGTCGCGGATAGCTTCAACGATCTCATTCGCGAGGTCAGCGGATCTCCCGCAAGATTGTCGACCATCGCGGGCCAGCCCGAAGCCAACGGCTTCCTGAATAACCCGATTTTCCTCAACGGCGCACTCGGTGTCGCCATCGATGCCTCAGGCAACGGATACATCGCGGATACCGCGAACTGCCTCGTCCGGAAGATCAATTCCACGGGCGTGACCACCATCGCGGGCGTCGAACCCACGGTCGCTATTCCAGACGACTCCGCAAATCCGCCGGTGTGCGGCTTCGGAACCCCCGGCGCTCTCGCCACCGTCACCAAGATCGGCGCCGTGAATAGCGTTGCCGTCGACTCTCACGGCAACGTATTTTTCTCCGACAAAACGAACAGTGTCATTTGGGAAGTCCCGGTCGTTACCTCCGGAACGCTCATTGCCGGTAACGCCTTCATCGTTGCCGGTACGACGGCTGGCTTCTCCGGCGACGGAGGCCCGGCCATCGCGGCCAAACTCAGTGGCCCGACGGGCATTTACCTCGACATCTACAACAACCTCTTCATTGCCGACGCCGGCAACCATCGCATCCGCGAAGTGCCTGCGGTTAACGTCACCACCGGCACGATGATGACGGCTGGCGATATCTACACGATTGCGGGCAACGGCACCTCCGGAAACAACGGCGACGGCGCCGCGGCAACGAGCGCCGAGTTGGCGACTCCTTTCGCCCTCGTCGTCGATAAAGCTGAGAACGTCTTCTTCTCCGACACAACAAATCAGACCATCCGCGAAATCGCGGGCACGACCGTCGGCGGCCATACTGCCGGTGACATCTACACCGTTGCGGGCACCAAGAACGTCGCGGGATTCAGTGGCGACGGCGGCGCCGCGGCCACGGCTCAATTCAACGTTCCCCAGGGTTTGGCGCTCCAGCCCAACGTGGCCCCCAGCAACACATTCAACTTGCTCGTCAGCGATTCGAACAACAATCGCGTTCGCAGCATCTCAAACATCGCCAGCAACGCCGGGGTTCCGCTCGTTTCATTCAGCCCCAATCCTCTCGTCTTCACGGCTGAGCCCATTGGAACGGCATCGACTCAATTGCCAATCACATTGACCAACACTGGCGGCGCCACCGTTAACGTCACGGCGGTCGGCATCTCCGGAACGAATTCCGCCGACTTCAAAGAAACCGACAATTGCACCACGCCGGGCACTGTAGGTTTCACCGCCCCCAACAACACCTGCATCATCAACGTCGTCTTCAATCCGACGGCCGGGGCTTTGGGTGTTCGTACCGCAACCCTCACGGTTACCGACAACGTCTTCGGCGGAAGCCAGACCGTTACGCTGCAAGGCACCGCCGGCACTCCGACTGCCGACCTGAACCCGACGTCGCTCAACTTTACCGGCACCACCGTTGGACAGACCTCGGCGGCTCAAACCATCACGCTGACCAACAACGGCAACGTAGCCACCTTCGTCACCAACATTTCCATCAACGGTACGAACTTCGCTGACTTCGCGACGACCAATACCTGCGGCGGCGCTGTCGCCGGCATTTTGCCCACGCAGACCTGCACCGTCTCGGTGACGTTCAAACCTTCAGGCTCGAGCGCTGAAAGCGCCACGCTCAACATCATTGACAACGTCGGCACCCAGATGGTCGCACTGACCGGCACGGGTACGCCTGCAATTCTGGCGCTCACGGTCAAGGACACCGATCCATCGTCCTCGCAGACCGTCACCGCCGGCGCCACCGCCACCTACAACCTGAGCGTCACCTCCAATCAGACAAGCAATGTCACCGCTACTATCACTTGCAGCGGTGCACCGACGGCGGCGACCTGCACACCGACCCCTGGCTCGGTCACCGTGGTTCCTACCACTGGAGGAACTCTCCAAGTGTCCATCACCACGACGGCGCGCAGCCAGATGGTCCCGTTCAATCAGCCTTCGACCAGGATGCAGCCGCCATCGTTCCAGCAAATCGCTCCGATGGCCTCGCTCGCGCTTATCTTCGTCATCGCCATGATGCTCGGCTGGATGCAGAATCCGGCCGGCCGCGCGCGCACTCTGCGCTTGGCGATGTCGCTCTGCCTCATCCTGATGCCGATTGCGGCAGCCACGGTTCTCGTCGGCTGCGGCGGCGGCTCGAGCTCGAGCACACCTCCGCCGCCTCCCCCAGTCACCGGCACTCCCGCGGGCACCTATGCGATTACGGTGACCGCCACGTCCGGCTCGACCACGTCCACGGCGGCTCTGACGCTCGTCGTCAACTAGAACAACTCAGCGCGCCGGCCACGAAAGCCGGCGCCGCACTTTCCAACGGCGCCCTCGCAATCGCGAAGGGCGCCGTTGCCTTTTTATTTGCAAGAAAACAAAGCTTCATCTCGCCTCGAGTTCAACGCTTCACGCCCGTTGGGTGCCCCACCCTCGGTTTTTGAGGATGGGGTTTTTCCACTCCCCGCCACAACTTCAAATCCGTAGTAATCTCTCGCGATGCGCCTCCCAACCCTCTTCGCGATTCTCGCCGCTTCAATCTTTTTCTTCCTTTCCGTTGCAGCCGCGCAAACTCCAACTCCGCCCGCCGCGCCCATCGCCATCTCCCACGTCACTCTGATCAATCCCGCCACCTCCGCGGTCGAACACGACGCCACCGTCATCATCGAAGGCGACCACATCGACGCCGTCCTCATCGGCGCGATGGTCAAACTCCCCGGCAACACCCGTCTCATCGACGGCCACGGCAAATTCCTCATCCCCGGCTTGTGGGACATGCACGTCCACTCCGCCTTCGGCGACTGGTTCCCTGGCGGCCGCGAAATCATCCTCCCGCTCTTTGTCGCCAATGGCGTCACCGGCGTGCGCGACATGGGCGGCGATCTCCCCGTCCTCCTCGACTGGCGCAAACAAATCGCCGCCGGAAAAATTCCCGGCCCGCGCATGATCGTCGCCGGCCCAATGCTCGACGCCATTCTTCCCAGCGGCAAGCTCCGCTTCCCCAGCTCGATCGCCGTCACCACGCCCGATTCCGCCCGCGACGCCGTCGATCAGCTCAAATCGCAAGGCTCCGACTTCATCAAGGTTCAATCCGTCATCTCTCACGACGCCTATCTCGCCGCCGCAGCAGAAGCCCACAAACAAAATCTCCCCTTCGTCGGCCACGTCCCCGACAAAATCCGCATTACCGAAGCGGTTTCGGCTGGCCAAAAAAGCATTGAGCACCTGATGGGCAGCTTCGAAGGCTGCTCCAGCGAAGAACAGAAATTCATCGACGGGCAGGGCAACACAAAACTTCTGCTCAGCACCACCGACCAGAAAAAATGCGCCGCTCTGCTGGCGCTGCTCGCAAAAACACAAACCTGGCAATGCCCAACGCTCGCCTGGCAGCGCGGCGGCACATTTCTCGATCAGCGCGATCTCGCCCACGATCCGCTTGGCAAATACGTCCCCGCGTACTGGCGCGATGTCACCTGGAAGCGCTTCTACGACGAAATGATTTCCGAGTTGCAGAAAGATCCGCTCGCACTCCGGAAAGAATATTTCGCGCGCAACTTGAAAATGGTCGCCGACATGCACCACGCCGGCGTTCCGTTCCTCGCAGGAACCGACACTGCTCCCGGCATCTACATCCTCCCCGGCTTCAGCCTCCACGACGAACTCGCCAATTTCGTCGAGTCTGGCTTCACTCCCATGGAAGCCCTGCAAACCGCGACCAGCAATCCCGCAAAATTCTTCGGCACCGAATCCACCCATGGCTCAATCGCCAAAGGCAAACTCGCCGACCTGGTGCTGCTCGACGCCGACCCGCTTACCGACATCCATAACACCCGCAAAATCTCAGCCGTAATCGCCGCTGGCCACCTCTACGACCGCCCCGCCCTCGACGCGCTGCTGAAATCCGCCGAATCCGCCGCCCGCTCTACAACTCCAGCAAACTAACTGTATTCACACGATCGCCAACGTGTAGCCGCGATCGCTTCCCAGATCGCGGGGTTTAGACGCAACAAATCCCAAACCAAAGCGTCAACTACCGCCTAACGAGCCCGTTCGGTGGACTCGCCCCGACTCTCTTCTATCGACCCTCTATACAAACACGAAAAATTGTGAAACTCTTCCCCCTACAGACCGTCTATACAACCGACACCACTCATGCCCTCCGACCAAACCAACCTCCTCCTCGGCACCCTCGACATGCTCATCCTTAAATCCCTGGCCCTCACCGAACTCCACGGCCTCGGCATCTCCCGCCGCATCAGCCAAATCACCAAAGGCACCTTCGACGTCAAACCCGGCTCCCTCTTTCCCGCCCTCCACCGCATGGAAGAACAAGGCTGGCTCGCCGCCAGCTGGGGCGAATCCGAAAACAACCGCCGCGCCAAATACTACAAACTCACCGCCGCCGGCCGCCGCCAGCTCAACTCCGAAACAAAACGGTGGTCGCGCATCTCCCTCGCCATCGCGCGCGCCCTGGAGTCGAACTAGCTCAATCTAGCCAAATCGGAGCATCGACATGAGCCTCTTCACGCGCCTCGCCGCCCTCAAACGCAACCTCTTCCGCCGCAAGCAAACCGAAGCCGACCTCGACGCCGAACTCCGCTCCTACACCGATCTCCTCACCGACGAAAATCGCGCCCGTGGCCTCGCTCCCGACGAAGCCCGCCGCAAAGCTCAAATCGACTCGGGCGGCCTCGAACAAGTGAAAGAAGCCGTCCGCGAATCCCGGCCCACCGCTTTTCTCGATTCTCTTTCCCAGGATCTGCGCTACGCGCTGCGTCTGTTCCGCAAAAGCCCTGCGTTCACCGCCGCCGCAATCCTCACGCTCGCCCTCGGCATGGGCGCCAACGCCGCAGTCTTCAGCTTGGTCGACTCCGTGTTTTTCCGCGCACTCCCGTTCGCTGATATCAACCGCCTCGTTCACGTCTGGGCCATCAACTCTGACGGCGACGTGCACACACCGTCTCCTTCCCAATACGAGTCGGTGCGAGACTCCCAGTCATTCGAACAAGTCGCCGGAATGGGATGGGCCGAATTTTTCTACGGCGTCAACGACTCCGTGACGCAGACACTGGCCGGACAGTTAGTGACTTCGAATTGGCTGTCGACACTCGGCGTTCAGCCGGCCATCGGCCGCGATTTTCTTCCGCAGGACCAATTTCCCGGTCACGACGCAGTCGTAATGCTCTCCTACCGTTGTTGGCGCACGCGTTTCCAATCCGACGCGCACATCGCCGGAAGCCAAATCGTCTTGAGTCGTCGCCTGGTCACCGTCATTGGCGTATTACCGCCATCGTTGGAGCCTTACTACGACGGATCTGAGATTTTCGCGCCTCTCGTTTTGAAATCCTACGCAACGAATGGACCCCTCCGCGACGGATCGATCCGTGTGCAAATTGTTGCTCGTCTCAAACCCGAAGTCTCGCTCGCCCAGGCACGCGCCGAAACGGAACTCATCGCGGAGCACTTGAGAAGTGCGAACCTGTTAGACCCGCGCAGCGGTCGTCTCGTCGTGGACGATTTTTCGGAAGCTTTCCGCAATCCCGGACCGACAATGCAAAACGCTCGGCGGGGCCTCGCGATGATGGCCGTAGCGGCCGGCCTAGTGCTCCTGATTGCGTGCGCGAACGTTGCGAGTCTTCTCCTGGCGCGAGGCATCAAACGTCAAAAGGAAATCGCGGTCCGCGCTGCAATCGGATGTTCCCGTGCACGGCTTGTTCGCCAGCTGCTCTGCGAGAACACATTGCTATTTCTGGCGGGCGGAGTTCTCGGTCTGATTTTCGCTCGATGGTCCGAAGATCTTCTCGATGCCGCGATGTCCGGGATCGTGTCCAACACCACCTATCTGCACATCGACCTCCGTACCGCTCTCGCGAGCCTCGCAATCTGCCTCTTCTCTGCGTTGCTCTTTGGCACGATCCCTGCTTCGCAGGCAACGCGTGTCGCGCCCAACAACACCTTGAAAGAGTCGACGTCGAGCGTGACCAGCGGACCGCGCCAACAGCGATCCCGAAATCTCCTGATCGCTTTCCAGATGGCCCTGGGCATGGTGCTGCTTGTGACCTTCGGCCTGTTATTTCGCAGTTTCCGGCACGTCGAATCCGCATCTCTTGGCTACGATCCGCGCAATGTTTTGACTGTCGCTACGCGAATCCCGTCTTCGCGCTACGCCAGCGGAACCGATCGCGCTCAGCTGCTGCAAGCCGCGCTCGATCGCTTGCGTCTCATGCCCGCGGTGGATTCTGTCGGTATCGCCGACTCTCTTCCGATGAGCGGAGCGGACGGTGCGCATTTCCGTATCGATTCTGTTCTTCCGCAGGTTTCGCCGGTCGAAGACAAAATCTCTTTCTTGTCCGTCAGCGATGGCTATTTCTCGGCGCTGCGTGTTCCGATGCTCGCCGGCAGGGCGTTTCGTCAGTCCGACCGGGATCTTGCAGCGCCGGTGGCCATCGTGAATCAAACTTTCGCAAAGCAGTATTTCCACGGTGCCAGTCCGGTCGGTTCTTTCGTTGCGTTTGCGGGTACCCCAGCAAGCAAGCGAGAGATTGTCGGCGTCGTTTCGGATTTTCGTCAGCGTAATCCTGAAGAGGATCTGAGGCCGCTCATTTATTTTCCGATCTCACAAACTTTACCGCCTGGGTGGAGCGCGGCGATTCGAGTCCGCGCGCCAGGTGACCTCGCGACTACAGCCCAAAGCATTCCGGATTGGTTGCGGCCCATCGATCCCTCGCTCGACTGGGAAATCGGGACGATGGACCGGCAAGTTCACGACTCGGAATCACTGACTCTGCGTCGCCCGATCATTACGTTGTTCGCTGGCTTCGGCGGACTCGCCTTGATCCTGGCGATCGTAGGAATTTTTGGCGTGACCTCGTATTTCGTCGCCGAACGAACTCGCGAAATCGGCATTCGCGTTTCCTTGGGCGCCGCTCGCGGCGAAATTGCGCGGCTTGTCCTACATCAAGCGTCCAAGGTGGCCCTTGCGGGCATAGCCATCGGCTCGTTCGTCGCAGTTGTTCTTACAAGATTTCTGCCCGACGGCTCAATCGGTTGGAGCGGCTCAGGAATTTTTCTTTACGGTGTTTCGCGACTCGACGCCTTTACCTACATCCTTTCCGCCGCCTTGCTGCTGCTGGCCTCGCTCTTGGCGTCTTGGCTCCCTGCACGTCGCGCGACAAAGTTGGACCCCATGGTGGCTCTTCGCCACGAATAAGGAGTCAGCATGCAAATCATCGGTCGCACAAAAAGCCTCCTCCGCAACCTCTTCCGCCGCGAACACGCCGAAGCCGATCTCGACGCCGAACTCCGCTCCTACACCGATCTCCTCACCGACGAAAATCGCGCCCGCGGCCTCGCGCCCGCTGAAGCCCGCCGCCAAGCCCAAATCGACTCCGGCGGCTTCGAACAACTAAAAGAAAACGTCCGCGAGGCACGCGCCGGCCATCACATCGAAACGTTCTGGCGCGACCTTCTTCTCGCCTTCCGCAACATTCGCCGAAATCCCGTCTTCACACTCATCGTCGTACTCTCGCTCGCGCTTGGCATCGGCGCCAACGCCGCCATCTTCAGCATCGCGGACGCACTCATCCTCCGCCCGCTGCCCGTCCCCAACGCCGGCGAAGTCATCGTCGTCGACACTGCCGCCTCCAAACTCTCGCGCTACGGCGGCAGCTCCTATCTCGACTACATCGACTTCCACGCACGCTCAAAATCGTTCCAGAGTCTCGCCATCTCGCAGCAACTGTCCGCCGGCATGAACACCTCGGCTGCAGCTCCCGATAGCAAACCCGAAAATGTCTACGGTGCGATGGTGTCCGGCAATTTGTTGTCTACGCTCCAGGTCAAGCCGATCGTCGGTCGCGACTTCCTTCCCACAGAAGATATCGTCCCCGATAAATTTCCCGTCGCGATCATCAGCTATTCGCTCTGGAATCGCGTATTCGCAAAAGATCCCGCGATCGTTGGAAAACAGATCCAGCTCAACGGCCACAGCTTCACGATCGTCGGTGTCACTCCGCAATCGTTCACCGGCACCGACCTCTTCTCTCGTCCCGAAATTTTTGTTCCCAACATGATGAGCGCTGAGGTCACCGCCGACGGCGCCGACATCCTTAAACAGCGCACCTACCGCAACTACGCCATGTTTGGCCGCCTGAATCCCGGCGTCACCGTTGCGGAAGCACAGGCCGAAATGAATGTCATCATGTCCGGCCTCGAACGCGAGCATCCCGAGACCAACAAAGACAGCGTCGTGATCGTCCGCACGGAGCTAGGCCGCCGTATGGAAACGAGTCTCGTCGCCGTTCCCTCGCTTCTCGGCGCACTGGTCGTCCTGGTCCTCATAATGGCGTGCGCCAACGTTGCCAGCCTCTTGATGGCGCGCGCGACATCGCGCCTCAAAGAAACCTCCACACGTATCGCACTCGGCGCTTCTCGCGCGCGTCTCGTGCGGCAATTCCTTACGGAAAGCACGGTGCTCGCCGCACTCGGCGGCGCCGCGGGAACTCTGCTCGCTTACGGCTGCATCCGTGGATTCCAGGCGCTCATGCCCCTTACCGAAAAACCCGAAGGCCCGGACTTCCGCCTCGACATGCGCACGCTCGTTTGCGTCGCGATTGTATCGGCCATCGCCGTTTTGCTGTTTGGGCTTGCCCCTGCATTCATGGCCGTCAAGGAAGCATGGAGCGCCGTGATGACGACGCGTTCGGCAGCGTCCGCCAGCCGCTCCTTCAGCGCCGTCGCTCGGCGTGTCCTGATCGGCGGGCAAATCGCGCTCTCGGTCGTCCTCCTAATGGTCGGCGGACTCTTCCTCAAATCGTTCAGCCGCGCGCAAAATGTCGGCGTCGGCTTCAATCCAAATCACTTGTTGCTCGTCACCATCGATCCGCTTTTGCAGGGGTATTCCACCACCCAGTCCAGCCAATTTCACGAGCAACTGCTCCAGCGCGTCTCTGCGCTGCCAGGAGTCACATCCGCTACAGTCACCGCCAAGGCTCCATTTCTTGCCGAAGATTCGTGGGATCTCTCCATCGACGGCTACACCGCTCCCGGCGGCGAAAAATTTCAAGACGTGATCACTAGCGAGGTCGATCCGAAATACTTCTCCACGATGCAAATCCCCATTCTCTACGGGCGCGAATTCGCCGTCACCGACACAAAGAAATCTCCACTCGTTGCCGTCGTCAACGAAACGCTCGTGCGCAACTTCATCACCGGCAGTGGCGATATGAGCAAAGCCCTCGGTCACATCATCCGGCTTCGCGACAATCTGCCGATCCAGATCGTCGGCATCTCCAAAGATTCGAGCGTCGGCGATCAACTGGGCACGCCGCCGCCCGCAGTGTTCTATCTCCCGTACGTTCAGCAAGGCTCATCGAAGGCTACCCTAGTCGTCCGCTCCGAAGCCGAACCCGTCGTAACTCTCCCCGCCATTCGTTCCGAAATCGCCGCGCTCGATGCGAACATCTCCCCCGTTTCCGTCTACAAAATGACCGACCTGATTTCTCAGCAAGGATTGTTCTTTCCCAGGATCGTCGCGGTGTTGGGTGGTGCATTCGGTTTCGTCGCCATGTCGCTCGCTGCGGTGGGACTCTACGGCGTCGTCTCATTCATGGTCGGCCGCCGCACGCAGGAGATCGGAATTCGAATGACCCTCGGCGCGCAGCGCGGCGATGTCCTTCGCATGGTCCTCGCCAACGGCCTCATTCTCGCCGCCTCGGGACTCCTCGTAGGCTTGGCGATTTCGCTCATTGCCGCTCCAGCCGTTCGCAGCATGCTCGTCGGCGTGAGTCCCTACGATCCGGCTACGTTTATCGAGATTACCGCGGTGCTGCTTGCAGTAACCGCCGTCGCCAGCTTTCTCCCGGCTGCACGGGCGACGCGCGTCGACCCGATCCTCGCTCTTCGTCACGAATGAGGCCAAGTCGTGCCGCTCTTCGCCCGCACAAAAAGCTTCTTCCGCAATCTGTTCCGTCGCGACCGGGCCGACCGCGACGTTGACGCAGAGCTTCGCTCCTACCTCGCTCTCCTCACCGAAGAAAAAATAGCTGCCGGACTAAACGCCACCGAAGCCCGCCGCGCCGCGAAGATCGAATTCGGTGGCGTCGAGCAAGTCAAAGAAAACGTCCGCGATATTCGTGTCGGCGGCTTTCTCGAATCCGCGGCTCAAGACCTTCGCTATGCGTTCCGCACCTTGCGTCGCGCCCCCACGTTCAGCGCCGTCGCTATTCTCACCCTCGCTCTCGGCATCGGCGCCACCACCGCGATTTTCAGCGTCGTCAATGCCGTCCTTCTCAAGCCCCTGCCCATCCGCCAGCCAAATCGCGTCGTTGCTTTGCACGATCAGCTTCCCGAATTCGGTATGCCCCGCACCAAAGTCTCGCCGCTACAATTTCGTGAGTACAGTCAGCGCACGGAAATCTTCGAATCCACAGCCGCGTCCAAGCCCACAAACCTCACGCTCGCATCGACCGATCAAGCCTTGCACCTTCAGGCGATGAAAATAACGGCTGGGCTCTTTCCTTTGTTGGGAGTCGAACCGCTGTGCGGGCGTCTATTCACGCAGGCCGATGACACGCCCGGAAATCCGCACGTCGTGCTTCTCAGCGATGCCCTCTGGCAAAAACTCTTCGCTCGCGATCCCAAAGCGATCGGAAAGACACTGCGCTTGGATGGCAGTGCTTACGAAATCATCGGCGTGATGAGCTCAAACCTCGACAACATGTTCGTTCCTCATCCCGATGTCTGGATTCCCGCTGCGATCACGCCCGAATCCGCCACCGAGAAATATCGTTGGTACGTGGACTATTTCATGCTGGCGCGTCTTCGCAACGGCGTCACGATCGACCAGGCGCGCGCCGCAATGCAGGCTGCTGTCGCCCGTTTCAACGACAAGGATTCCAAATTCGGCGTAGAAATCCGGCCCATCGCGGAAGAAGAATCCGGAGATATGCGTAAGCCCCTCAACATCCTGCTGGGTGCCGTGTCTCTCGTCATGCTGATCGCCGGCTTGAATGTTGCCAATCTCCTGCTCAGTCGCAACGTCGCTCGGCGGTATGAAATTGCCACGCGTATGAGTCTCGGCGCGCCTCGTTCGCGCCTCATCGCTCAATTGCTCGCAGAAAGCCTGCTGGTGTCGGTCAGCGGCGGCATTTTAGGCGTAGCGCTCGCCCGCATCGGCATCCTGGCGATCATCCGCTTCGCTCCTCCCGATATTCCCGGCTTCACTTCGATTCCAATCGATCCTATCGTTCTCGTCTTCGCGCTCGCACTTTCGATCGCAACTTCAATACTTTGCGGCCTCGCGCCTGCAATCTTTTCGACGCGCTCCGATCCTTTCGAAGCCATGAAATCGGGTGTTCGCGTGGGCAATGATCGCCACCATCAAAGCTTCTCGCGCGCCCTGGTGATCGCAGAAATTGCACTTGCTCTCATTTTGCTTGCCGGTTCCGGCTTATTGCTGCGCAGCTTCCAGAGCTTACTGCACGTTCCGCTCGGATTCGATCAGCACGAAGTGCTCACCGCGCGTCTTTCGTTTCCGCCGGCCATCTCCGAAAATCCGATCCCGTTGTCGAAAGCAGCTTTAGAACGCCTGTCGGAAGTTCCTGGAGTAACCGGCGCAGCACTCGCGACCGGCGCGCCGTTCACCTCCGACAATTACAGCACCACCTTCGACATTCGCGACAGTCACGCAGCTCCATCTGATCCCGAGCCGCACGCCGCGGTTCTCTACGTCACTCCGAAATATTTCGACGCGCTAAAAATCCCGCTGATCGCCGGCCGCTTCTTCGCCGAAGGCGACATGCGCGTAACGAAATGGCTCGACACTGGTGCCGTTCGAATTATCGACAAAGCTTTGGCCAAGCGTTTTTTCCCGGACCGCAACCCAATCGGCGCCCAAATCGGCAACGGCGAAAAATGGGCGACGATCGTCGGAGTCGTTGGCACCGTTCAGGATGGCGACCTCGCGATTGAGCCGGAGGGAACGATCTACATTCCCGGCTACGCAGGATCGACGGTCGTCGTTCGAACGGCCGCCAATCCACTTGCGATCGCGTCCGTAGTCAGCGAGCAACTGCGCACTCTGAATGGCGATGTTGCAATCTACGCTGTCGAGCCGATGACGGAATTGGTATCGCAATCTTTGGTCCGCCAAAGATTCGCCACAACTCTGTTGGGATTGTTTGCCTTAGCGGCGTTCGTCTTGTCGTTTGTCGGCGTCTACAGCGTGACCGCATACCGGATGACGAAGCGAATTCACGAAATCGGTTTGCGCATGGCTCTCGGCGCGCAACGCCGCGATATTTTGCATCTCGCCCTGAGCCACGGATCGCTCGTCGCGTTGATTGGAATCGCGATCGGCCTTGCCGGTTCGTCCGCGCTGCGTCCGCTGCTCGCGAACCAACTCTACGGCGTTGGTCCTTCCGATTTGTTGACTCTGATTTCGGTAGGCTTGCTCTTGCTCGCCGCGACGTTGATCGCTACCTACATTCCCGCTCGGCGCGCCACCAAAATCGATCCTATGCAGGCCCTTCGCCACGAATAGCGGGTTGTAGCGCCGGCATCTTGCCGGCGTTTTCCCTAGATTCCAGCTCGCAGACGACAGACTTGAAACATCACTGCGGCCGCGCCAAGTAAACATCAAATCGTTCCACCGCAGGCCGCAAGCGGCGGATTATTTCCGTCGGCCACAGCGTTTTGCTCAGGAGGGTCACCCAGCCGTCTTCGGGCTCGCACACCGCGCAAAATGAGTAGCGCTCGTACGCCGTTTGATACGAATCCAAGCCACGGCGCGATAGTTCCTTTTCCAACTCCGCGTCCGGGCCGTCGATCAGGCTGCCGGCGCGCACGCCAAAGGTTTCGCCCTCGAATCGCTCGAACAATTCCTGAAGTTGCGTCTCTGCGGGCGCGCGCAGCACAACGCATCGCTCCGCGGCCTCGCGATAATGAATGTCGTACATCTTGCAAAATTCCTTCACGCGATCGACGTGCGCAAAAAAATCGAGCGAGAAGCCATCGTTGTTGGCCAGCGCAGGAAACGCCGCTGCCCAGATCGCCGCAGCCTCTTTGCCTTTGACCGGCTCGCGGCTCTCCGTCTCCAGCAGCTCCAGACCGACGGCCTTTACCTCCGAGCCGAGGTCGAGCGTCTCGACATCCATCGAATACGGCGGCAGATTGAGCGCTCCCGGATCGACCGGCGCATTTCCCGTCGCGCTCATTCGCTGTACTCCTCGGCCTCCGGCGGAAACTTCGCCTTGAATTCTGCGGACTGTTTCCGTAAATCAAGCCAATCAAAAAACGCTTCCGGCGTCTCGAGCCAGATCCGAAACCAGTTTGCGATCTCTTCCTTCTCCGTGCGCTTGAAGGGCTCGACCTTGTGATTCCGCGCGATCATCTCCGCGCGCCGCTTGCCCAGCCGCGCCACATTCAGCACGCGCTCGGCTGCGGCCGGCTCGCCGTGGGCGCGGAACTTTCGCGTCAGTTCATCCAGCCGCATGATGCTGACTTCCGCGTCTTCCAGCGTCTTGAAGTGCAGTAAGTCTTCAAACTCTTCTTCGTACTGATCCTCGGCTTCTTCCTGCAATGACAGATTCACCTTGAAGCCTGCGTGCTTTAGTACGTCCGCGATGTATTCGTTGCCGGTTTTTCCGTCTTCACCGTGCTCGGCGATCAGCTTTCGCCGCACTTGATCGATTTCAGCCGGAGTGTATTCCTGCGCACCGATCTCCCGCGCCGTTTGCAGGATCAACTCTTTCTTCGTTGTCTGCGAATCGTTCATATCGCTCATCGGCCCGCGCCTCGATGCGCGCCCGCTCCGGTCGGACCCGGTGTAATCGGCCCCGCAGGCGCGCCATTCTCAGGGGAAGGCGTGGGCGCATTAGCTCCCCCCGGGTTTTTCAACAATTGCCGATACTTGGTCACGTTCCGGTTGTGCTCCTCCAACGACGCAGCAAAAAAATGCCCACCCTGCGTGTTCGCCACAAAATATAAAAACGGTGTCTTCGTCGGATTGATCGCGGCGCTCAGCGATTGCTCGCCTGGATTCCCGATCGGCCCCGGCGGCAATCCCGCATGCTGATACGTGTTATACGGTGAATCGATCTGCAAATCCGCTCCCGTCAGCGTCCCTTTGTATTGTCCGATCTGTTCCAGCGCGTAAATCACAGTCGGATCGCACTGCATGCGCATATTTTTCGACAGCCGATTCTCAAAAATCCCTGCCACCAGCGGTCGCTCTTCCGGCCGTGGAGTTTCGCGCTCCACCAGCGAAGCCAGCGTCACGTAGTGCTCCGTCAATGAGCTCGCCGGCGCAATCGACGCCGCCGAACGAATCCGCAGCCATTCTTCTTTGAATTTCTTCACCATCTCTGCCGTCAACTCGTTCGCCACGGGGTGACGCGGCAGATTATATGTCGCCGGATACAAATATCCTTCCAATGTTTTCGCGTCGGGCGCAAGGTCGTGGATCAACTCCGGATTTTTCGCCGCCGCTAGAAATTCCGCCGCGGTCATGTACTTGCCTGCTTCCAGGTCGCGGGCGATATCAAACATGGTCTCGCCTTCGCGCACCGTAAATGGCTGCTCAAAAACGTGCCCGTCCGCGATCTGCCAGAAAACATCGTGGCCTGAAATCGGTTTGTTAAAAAAGTATTCGCCCGCCTGCAATCGCCGCTTCGGATGCCGCCGCGCGTAATACTCAAACGCCGTCGCGCTGCGGATCACCCCGTTCTGCTCAAGCAATCGCGCCACCGCGCGGCTCGAAGCCCCATGCGGCAAATCGACAAACACGCCTTGCGACGGAAAACCCTGATACGGCCGCTGAATGCTCATCCAGAAATAGAGCACCACGCCCGCGGCAACAATCACCAACAGCAGCAAAAGTTTTCCCAGAGTTTTCAAGTTAGCCCGCGTTCTCCATCAAAGATCCTCGTCCCAGTCCGTTGATTGCCGAGTGCCGAAGGCAGCCTGCGCGAAAGTTACGCTTCTTAGATGCTCGCGCCCGGATTTTGCCTCTTCGCCAGATATTCCTTTAAGATCACCGCAGCCGCCATCGCATCCACGGTCGCCCGCTCCGCCTGCTTCTTTTTCCGAGCGTTCGCGTGTCCACTGGCATGAACATGTGCCGGCAGCGAATCGTCGCGAAAAACTTTGCCCGCTTGCTCCTCCAGCAATCGCTCCGCTTCCCAACTCGTCAGCCGCTCATCGACCATTTCCACCGGCAGTCCGAGCTGCTTCCGCACGCGGTCGCCGAATCGCGTCGCTTCCTCGGCCATTTCGCCGCGCGTGCCATCGAGCCGCAGCGGCAGCCCAACCACAATCTCCTTTACCGCATGCTCGCGCGCCAGTTCCCGCAGACGCCGCATATCTTCATTGCGATTTACGCGCTCGATCGTCGTCAGCGGCCGCGGCAGTGCCGTTTCGATGTCCGCCAGCGCCAGCCCGATGCGCGCTTTCCCATAATCAATCGCCAGAATGGCCGTCCGGCGAATCGCGTCGACAGCAGTGCTCTTGTTGGGTTCGTGCTCCGAAGAACTCACGTGTCAATTATACCTGCGTGCACCGTAGACTCCCTCACTCCCCGCCTAATCCTTTCGCCCGTGCGAACCATTCGCCCATACATCCCACATCCCCTGCTTCTTCATCTGCTCGTCGAGCCCGGTATCCTTTAGCTGCTTCTCAATCTCCGCTCGCGTATACCGCTTCCCCAGAGGCTGCTCGCGTTCCGCCACGCCCCACGCCAGGACGGCCGCGATCACCGTGTTCGCTTTCACTTCGCGAATATCCACTTTGTCGAACGTATCCGACGCCGCGTGATAATTCGGCAGATAGTTCGCCTCTACCTGATTCGCCACCATCGTCGGCACGCCGTCCAGCACAAAGTCCCAGTTGTCGGTCCCGATGTCGCCATCCAGCGTGTGGTTCTGGACGTCCCACGAGGCCAGCGGCCGCAATATCTCCGTCACACCGTCGCGTATATCGGCGCGCCCGCTCAGTGAAAATCCCGGCGTCCGCCCCGTCCCATCGTCAAACACGATTACACCGCGAATCTTGTCCATCTCCGCGCGATGCTGCTGCACGTATTGCCACGACCCAACCATTCCTTGCTCTTCGCCGCTGAACAAAATAAATCGAATCGTTCGCCGCGGCACCAATCCCGTCGCCTTGATCGCCCGGGCCGCCTCGATCACCAGCGCTGCATTGCATCCGTTATCCAGCGCTCCCGTTCCCAGCTCCCACGAATCCAGATGCGCGCCCAAAATCACCGCCTCATCCGGCTTCTCGCGCCCGCGAATTTCACCCACCACATTCATCTGCTCAACCGCCCCGCCAATTTTGTTCGGCATCGCGAATCGCACGCGCACTTTCCCGCCGTTCGCTTCCGCCGCACGCGCCAGATGCATCGCATCTTCGCGCGCCACGACCGCCTGCGGAATCACATCGACTTGCCCATCGCCAACGTTCGTGTGCCGATACAGCAGCAGACGTTCCCGCGCTCCCATCCACAAGATTGCCGCCGCCCCGCCTTTCACCGCGCGCGCTATGACCGCCGGCGGTATCGCATACTCATCAAACAAATCCGCCCATGTCGACCCAATCTTCGACGACACCAGCAAAATCGATCCCTTCACATTCGCGCCGGCCTTCGCGAAATCGTCCTCCGCCCCTGCACCCATATAAATGACGTTCACTTCAATCCCACCGTTAGGCAGCGCTGGAGACCACCCCGCCGAAACGAGCCTCACCGGAAACTTTTCCGCGCCATCCAGAATCTCCAGCCGCGTCTCCCCCTCGCTCCACGAATGCGCCAGCTGATATTTCTCCGTGTGAACCGTCACGCCCTCGGCGCGAAACGCCGCCACCGCCCAGTCCACCGCCTTCGCCATCTCCGGCGAACCCGACACGCGCCCGCCAATCTCGTCCGTCAGCCGCCGCAAATTTCCTTCCAGCGGCGATGGCCCCATCACCTGCGGAATAATCTTCGCCGCCGCCTCCGCACACGAAGCCTCCGTCGCCGAGCAAGCCTGCGCCGAAGCGCCGCCGCGGGCCAGCGGATCGGTCTGCCCTGAAGCCAATTGAGCTGGAAGCGCCCCCGCCCCGAACGAAGCGATAAAACAAAAAATCAGCAAGCCAAAAAGAAGAGAACGCAAACGCATCCGATGATACCTCGCAGAAAATGTCAGCCGGCCCAAGCCAGCCGTGGAGCGCGCGAAGTATACCGCACGCAAGGCAGCTGGGTGCCGCACCCTTGCGCATTTCAAGGGTGCGGATTTAGATCAAACCGTGCCCATACCAAAACGAAAACTCCGATCCATCTCTCTCAACTCTTCTCCCGATCGATCTTATCGGCCCAATCTGACTGGAATGAAATCGCCCGCATTCCGGTCAAACAGGTAGGATTGCTCGTATGACTCCCACAGCCGCCGCCACCGCCTATCAACCACCCAGTACTTTCGAAGCCCTCTTCAACCGCACCTTCGGCTTCCTCGCCGGCCTCGGCCTCGCTCCCAATTTCATCTACCTCCTCGAAGTCCGCGGCCGCAAATCCGGCAAGATTTATCGCTCTCCGGTCAATCTCATGGAAATCGCCGGCAAAAAAATCTTGGTCGCCCCGCGAGGCCGCACCCAATGGGTCCGCAACGCCGAAGCCTCCAACGAAATCGTCCTCAAGCGCGCCAGCTTCCGCCAAACGTTCGCGCTCAAGCCCATCTCTGACGCCGACAAGCCGCCTCTTCTAAAGGGATATCTCGACCGCTACTCCAGCGCCGTCAAAAAATTCTTCCCCATCCCGCCGCAATCCCCCGTCGATTCTTTCCGCGAAATCGCACCAAATTATCCCGTCTTCGAATTAATACCGAAGTAAGTCTCTCGTCACGCACCCTGCATCGCCGTGCCAGGAATTCATCGCTGGTGTGCGAAAATTACAGCCAGAACAATGTCGAGCTCGCTCCAAGTCATGAAATTCGGCGGCACCTCCGTCGGCGACGCCAGCTGCATCGCCCGCGCCGCCGCCATCGTCAAATCGACCGCCGCCCAGCGTCCCGTCGTCGCCGTGGTTTCCGCGATGTCCGGCGTCACCAACCGCCTCGTCTCTGCCGCCCACGGCGCCGAACAAGGCGAGCAAGACTCCATCTCCAAACTGATCGACGACCTCCACACCCAGCACATCGCCGCCCTCGAAGCGCTCACCAAGAACACGAAATCGCGCGAAGAAACCAGCGCAGCCATCCGCGAGGTCCTCGCCGAACTTGAGCGTCTCCTCCGCGGCACCGCCATGCTCCGCGAACTCACCCCGCGCGCCCTCGACGCCATCTCCGGCATCGGCGAACGCCTCTCCGCCCCGCTCGTCTCCGCCGCCGTCAACGAACTCGGCGTCAAAGCCGCCGCGATCTCAGCCACAGAACTCATCGTCACCGACCCGCACCACGGCCGCGCCGAACCCCTGATGGGCCCAACGCGCAATCGCGCCGCCGCGAGACTCAAGCCGCTGCTCGACCAAAAAATCGTTCCAATCGTCACTGGATTCATCGCCGCAACCCCAGAAGGCGTGCAAACCACGCTTGGTCGCGGCGGTTCCGACTACTCAGCCACAATCCTCGGCGCCGCCCTCGACGCCGCTGAAACCGTCATCTGGACCGACGTCGACGGCGTGAAAACCGCCGACCCGCGCCTCGTCCCGAAGCCCAAACCATTCCCGAAATCTCCTACAACGAAGCTGCCGAGCTAGCCTACTTCGGCGCCAAAGTCCTGCATCCAAACACGCTGCGCCCCGTCACCGCCGCCGGCGTCCCCGTCTGGATTCGCAACAGCTTCAAGCCCGAAAATCCCGGCACAAAGATCACCGCGAAGGGTGATTCGTCGGGCGGTGGCGTAAAAGCCCTCACCGCCATCAAAGATGTCACCATGATCACTGTCGGCGGCCCCGGCATCGTCGGCCTCACCGACGTCCTCGCCCGCAGCTTCGCCGCCACCGCCGCCACGCGCACCAACGTCTTCCTCGTCTCCCAATCCTCGTCCCAAAATGACATCTGCTTCGTCATCGCAACTGCCGACGAAAAGCGCGCCCTCGCCGCCCTCCGCGAAGCCTTCGCCCCCGAAATCGCCGAGCAAACCGTCGAGCACGTCAACACCAACCCCGACGTCGCCATCGTCGCCGCTGTAGGCGAAAACATGAAGGGTATCCCCGGTGTCGCTGGCCGCATCTTCACCGCCCTAGGGCACGAAAACGTGAACATCATGGCCATCGCCCAGGGCTCCAGCGAATACAACATCTCCCTCGTCGTCGAAAAAAGCGCCATGCAGCGCGCCCTGACCTCCCTCCACCACGAATTCCGCCTCTCCGAGTTCCTCGTAGCCAAATGACGTGAAGAAGAACGCCTTTGCGATCGCTTACTGGCTCTTCTTTGCGTTTGCGCAAACTGTGGGCATGCTCCTTCCTCGCTTCGCGAATATCCACTCCGACCCCACGCCACTGCTTTTGAGCCTGGCCATCCTTCTGCCGGGCTGCCTTCTGGGATCGTTTCTCCCCGAAGGCATAAATCCGTCGATCCACGTCGTACTGATGGTCGCGATGAATGCTGCCGCCTGGTATATCTTATTTAGATTCTTGAGAGTACGGCCGTAAAACTAACGGCCAGTTATCGCCAGAAACACAGCTGCTCCCCGGGCCAGCTTATGCCCCGCGCCCCCTCCTGCCACAGTTGTCCCTGTAATCAGGAGGCATCACATGGCGCAAACAATCTGGTTGAACAAGCTCAACAACGAAAGCAAATCCCAAGCGGAAGGCATGGACTACGTCTGCGTCCACCTCTTCCAGCGTTTGGACCAGGTCGGCAAGCTCACCAAGGAAAAGGGCTGGAACCTCGTGCCCAACGCAACTTCTAAAGAAGGCGCCGCCCACAAAGCCCTCTGCTGCGACACCTGCGCCAAGAACTACAAAGAAGGCAGCGTCCGCCTGGCCAAAGAACAAGTGCACGCATAGCCCTAGACGCTTCGAACGGCCTCTGCATAAAGAGACTCCGATTGCCGGGCAAGGATCCGAAACGGATCATCCACCTTGTCCGGCATTCGCATGGATCAGCGTCTTCGATTTTGCGCTGCCCCACCCCCGGATGCACTGTGGAACATCTCTGATTCCGCTCTTCTCTTCAGCTCTTCAGCAACAAGCGAATCCACGAATCCCCAAGCCACTCCTCAAAATCCTTTGCCGGCCAACCGCGCTGCTCCACCAACAGAAGATAGAACTCCGGCGAGTTCATGCTCCAAATAATGTCCGCGGCCTTGTCGATCGAGAGCTCGGGCCGCAGGTCGCCAGTTGCCGCCAAGTCCTTCGCCAGTAGTCGCATGTTCTGACTGCGCCGGCTGGATATGCCCTGCCAAAGCGCGTCCAGTTCTGGATCTAGCGGCGCCGCCCCCTGAAGAACTCGGAACAATGGAGCCAGCCTGGACTGAATGCTTCGCAGGGCCGCCGCATAGATCCGCAGTTTCTTGGCCGCATCGGGCTCGGCGCGTATCGATCGCACATAGTCGCGTTCCTCCGGTGGAACCGCCCTGTCGCTCCCCGAAATCGCCATTTCCACGAGCAATCGGAACAATGCCGCCTTTTTGCCCACCGTTGCGTATACGGTATCGAGCGCAATTCCAGCGTCTTTTGCAATCGCCGGCATTGTCGCGGCGGCGTACCCTCTTTCCAGAAACACTTTCCGGGCGGCGTCAAGAATCGATTGGCGCGTTTCCTGTGCCGCTACGCGGCGCGCGCTCGAATCGTACTCACGCTTGGCTCGCATTCTGGTCATCTTTCTTTCGCCTTTCATATTAGTCCGAAGTGTATTAGGATTAATATGCTTGAATTGCGATGATCTGAAAGGAGATTCTAAATGCTTTGTGCAATCGTCGACTTCACCAATCTGCTGCTCGCCGCACTCCTCGTCGGCGCCATGTTCGCTGTGTGGCTTGTGTTCAATCCAACGGGGCTCGATGCCGGTACCTATGTCGCCCTGCAACAGCAGGGTGTTCGGACCCTGCATCCTGCGTTGCCTGTTTTGGGGGGAGCCACGATCCTGGTGACCATCACTGCCGCGGTGCTCTCACGAGCCGACAGCACGCGCTTTTGGTTGCTCATAGCTACGGCCGCGTGTCTCGCTGCTTCCGGTTTGATCACCCGATTCCTGAATATGCCGATCAACGCCATCGTGATGACTTGGACCAGCGACTCTTTGCCCTCCAATTGGATGGGGCTGCGCAATGCGTGGTGGCGATGGCATTGCCTGCGGTTGGTCACAGGTATTGCAGGATTTGCCTTGCTCCTCGCCGCCACTCTGAAACACCCGTCAACGAAGTAATCTGTGTTACTTCTACGATAGAAAAGCAGGAGGAGAGATACGCTCTGTGGCCGACCCCATAGTGGACTCTTTAATTCTCGACTTGCTTCACTGGCTCACGAGCCAGGATAGGACTTACGACCAAGTGCTCGATGCTTGGCGCACGTCATGTCCTCGCCTTCCCGTTTGGGAGGATGCGAACGATCGCGGCCTTGTCGAAAGAGAGCATCGGAACGGCCGCACATTCATAAGAGCTTCGGACCTCGGTCTTGCCCTCCTCGAAAAGAACAGACGAGTTCCAAAAGGGCATTGACGTTATCAAGCTCAAGTGATCCAGCCGAGGCAGGTTTGATTGCCTCGTGCCCACTTCCCATCCGTTTTTCGGAATACGAGTGTTCCGCCTTGCATATAAAAAAGGCCACTTGCTCCGGCTTGGAACAAGTTCCACGTGAAGACGGCAGATTGATGATCGTCGTCGAAAGCAATTTCCGAAAGACTGAGCACCCCGGCTTGCCGGTCCGTAGGACCAACCGCACTTGGATCAACGAGACATAACGCACGGCCCTCGGTGATGCTCGTGGGGAATTCATGAGCAGGCCGGTTAGCCGCCTGGGATAGCTTGAATCCAAGCCCCTGCGAGCAGCCGTCTTCCTCCAAGTTTTTTAAAGTCAAAGGAACCGTAATCTCCGAGAGACTCGCCCGGCTGAGCTGCCCGCCGGGTCCGAGGAAGGAATCAAGAAACCTCCCATACAGTTCCAGCTCTTCGGAAGTCACTGGCGTTGGCTTAGGCTCTTCGTCTATTGCGGCGGAAAATGCACGGTGAACGCCGCCAAATCCGATATCGCCTTGCCATCGCACGTCGCAGGGTTGAACAACCATTTCGAAACAATCTGCAGCGCTTGCTGCTCCAGCTCCGGCCTTCCCGCCGCTACCGCCTCTGCATCGTGAACGCGCCCGTCTTTCCCGATCGTGCCATGTATCTTCACGTCGTACCACGGCCCGCCGCCCGCGTTTTCCGGCTGCGGCGCCGATTGCACCAGCGCCCGGTTGTACTTCTGGCACTGCGTATACATGATCGGATTTTCGGGAGCCAACGCGTCGAAGTCGATCGGCCCCTCCAGCAGCACGAATTTCTGTTCAATCTCCATGCGCAGCTTGCCGCTGACATACAACCGGATGCGCGCAGGCAGTTGCGATCCCTCAAACATCGAAAACTCCGAATCCTCGATCAATTCGTCGCCGACGTTCCACCGAACCACTGTCTCTTTTTCCGCGTCCACGCAGATCTCGTTCGATTGATGCGCTCTCCCATTGATCGTTTCGAAGTGGATGCATTTCGCCGGGCGGCCTGCGATCCGGTCTGCCGTGATCGAGTGAATCACATCCGACTTATCGAACCTCCCGAGCGAGGCTGGAATCAGCTTCATCAGCTGCCAGTATTCCACCGGAGGCGGCGCCGTCGTCGATTTCAAAGTATTTTCCGGTCTCTGCAGAGTAACGATGTGGAAGTCACCGTACGAAATCTCACTGCGCTCGATCTGCCCGCTGAAAATTGTGCTGTAAGTTCCATCCTTCACGGCGCCGTCCGGTGCATACGTGCGAAACGTAATGTCCTGCCTGTAATCCGGCAGAGGCTTGGTCGAAGTACTCACCGCATACGCGCGCTCCATCAGCCGCACCGCTTCCACTCGGACGTTCATATCCTGTGCAATCAGCGGAATAGCGTAGGTGGTAAGCGCACACAGCAGCAGAAATCGAAGCCCTCGAAAGAAGAGCATGTTGCCTCCCTGGTCAGGCAGCACGGTTACGAGTCGTGGAGTGTACTGCAAAATGACGTACTTCGCGCGTCGCGTCTCGAAAGGTCATCAAAATCGCTGGCTGCACCGTTCGGCCACGCAAATCGCCCTTCACATAACGTAACTTTTGTGATACTATGCACAGGTTGTTAACTAGCGGAGAAGAAAGGCACTTGTGTGCCCGCCATAACTTCTTCCTCCACTATTTCTTCCCGTCCTTCTTTCCGTCGCCATTTCAGACTCATTTTTCCTGTAAGTACGCCCGTCTGCAACTCCCATAGAATCAATACCTTCCACACTCCTGAGAATAATATTTTTTCAACGCCAGTCGAATCAGCAGCTTCCACACTCTTTGAAAAAACAGGGGGGTATATACCCCACCGTCCCAAAATGGGACTGCGCCGAAACGCGACTTCCGTCTCGGCGCAGCCTTGCTGCCCTTTCTGGTCTCGGCTAGATCTTCTGCAGCTTCCACTTGCCGCGACGGAACAGGATCACTCCCGCTATAGCGACGACCGACTCCGCCACCACCATGGAGACGTATACGCCGTTCTGCTGCAGGTGCGCGTGAATCGCCAGTACATAAGCCAATGGGATTTCCAGAAACCAGAACCCGAAGAGGTTGACGATGGTCGGCGTCGTCGTGTCGCCCGCGCCGTTGAACGCTTGCAGCATGACCATGCCGTACGCGAACCCGATGTTGCCGCAACTCAGGATGCGCAGGCACGTCGCCGCCAATGCCACGACTTGCGGATCGTCGTTGAAAAGCCGAACGATCGGCGTCGCGAACACGATGAAAAACAACCCGATGCCGCCGAGAAACAGCATGTTGTAAAGGCCGGTGCGCCAGACCGATTGCTCCGCGCGGTCAGGTCGTTTTGCGCCGAGGTTTTGACCGACGAGCGTTGCCGCCGCGTTGCTCAATCCCCACGACGGCAGGATCACGAAAATCACGATGCGAACCGCGATCGTGTATCCCGCCAGCGCCGCAGAGCCGAAAA
>Ga0210393_10000860_pt1 | contig 26031 bp, 22 predicted proteins | sample IncBWC27OmetaG_FD_160068 | JGI IMG/M metagenome (GOLD analysis project Ga0210393, IMG submission 160068) | Forest soil microbial communities from Barre Woods Harvard Forest LTER site, Petersham, Massachusetts, United States - Inc-BW-C-27-O ...
TATCTGCTGCCAGGCCATTCCGATTGGTGGCTCGTCGCCGCAATCTTGATTCTGACCTACGTAGTGGTCACGTCGGCGGGCCTTCGACGCGGAGTCGAATTGATGCCGTGGCCGGACGGACTCGAATACGCCGCGTCGGGAGTGAACCTGGCGAATGGTCGCGGTGCGGTGCTGCATTTCGGTGGATATACTTACCCGTCGCGCTATACCGCGGGCTACCCGCTGATCCTGGCCTTCTTCCAGCGCTATCAGGGCGGAGACTTTCGGCCCCTCAGCGCCTCGATCATCTTGGGCATGCTCTCCGTCTTCGGCATCTTCATGCTGACGCGCGGACAATTCTGGCGACTGGCCGCGACGATTGCGGCGCTGCTGCTCGCGCTGTCACCGGTGTTCATCACGTATTCGTCGCTGGTGATGAGCGACGTGCCAACAGTGTTCGTGACGATCTGCGCGGCAGTGATGCTGGTGGTAGCGACGTCGGACTACGTCACTCAAGCATCAAGCTGGATGCGAATGGCGGCATGGCTGATGTTCGGTCTCGTGGCCGGGTTCTCGACGATCATCCGTCCCACCAATGCGGCAATCCTTGTGGGCTTCGCGCTGTGCATTTTTATGGTGCCGCTGGAGCGTCGAGATCTCGCCGGCCTCGCCAGAGTAGTGCTCGCAGTCGCAGTCGGTTTTGCGATTCCGGTCGCCTGGCAGTTGCATCAGAACTCGATCAATCTCGGCAGCGCGTTCGCCAGCGGGTACTCGTGGTGGGTGCCGGAGGTTTATGGCGCATCCGGCAGGACGTTCAGCGCGGCGTACTTGTTCGGTCCGACGATGCCGCGAAATCCGCACGGCAACGTGATCGTGTACCTCACGACGCTCTTGGGATTCGACGGGATGCTCGGCGATCGCGGCAATCCGCGCTACTTCCTCTACCCTTTCGCGGCGGCGGTGTTCGCGATTGTCGGGTTCATCGCAGTCTTTCGCGCGCCGGGAAGGTCCAACGCGCGGCGCCTGATGTGGTTTGGGCTCGGCTACCTTGGCGCGCTCGCTGCGCTCTACTGCTTCTACGTGTTCACCGACGTGGCATTCATCCTTCCCGGTGCGTTCATCCTGTTCATCGCGGCGGGCTGCGGCGCGGCAGCGGCGAATCGATATATGCGCCTGGTATTCAAGAACCGGAATCGGAAGACCTACCAGCTCGCTTCCGCGGCCAGCGTGATCGTACTCGACCTGCTGCTGGTAATCTCGCTGGCTTCGGAAGCCGCCGTGCGCATGACGGCGCAACCCGCGTCGTCTGCGATGGTCGAAGCGTTGCAGTCGCTGGATTCCACGCTGCCTCGCGATGCGACCGTAGTCAGCAACGTCTCGCTGCAGTTTCTCGAACTGTATCTGTCTGCCGATGGCCGCCGGTTCGTGGGATTGAACTCGCTCGACCCCGGCGAACAGTTCACCGATTACCATCTGCATCGCCTGTACGAAAAGCGCGCCGCCGGATGGAACGGCGCCGTGCCGCCGGTGGTCTTCGACGGCGAACAGCTGTCGCCGGCGGAGGCGGCCTCGCTCGCCTCGGCAGTCGGCGGCAAGGCGCCGGTCTTCGTATTCCTGGCCGCGCCCGAGTCGCAGGATTACGCCGAGGTACTCAAGTCAGAGCTGGATCAATTGCAGCAAAAATTTACCGTCGAGCCGATCTCACAGAACGAGGCAGTCGCGCTGTACCAGTTGACCGTACGGAAGTAGCAGCGTTCCGACTGCGGCTGGCGGTTGGCCCGGCGCGGTGGGTCGGACAAACTGGATCTATGGACATCAGCATCGACGCGCCGACCCACACCCGCGAGCGTTTCTCGTTCACCAATTTTTTTCTCATGCACAAGGGCGATCTGACGCTCGCCTTCTCGTTCTTCGTTTATCTCGTCAGCCTGGCCGCGCTCATGTTTACGCATTGGCGAACCTCGTCGGAAATAGCGGTCTCGATGGCGGAGGCGGCGCTGATCGGCGGGCTGTGCGACTATATCGCGCTCAAAATGATCTTCGAGCGGCGATGGTATCTGCCCAACTCGGGAGTACTGCCGCGTAATCGCGCCAAGCTGATCGACGGAATCGCGGCGACGATCGAGAACGAATGGCTCACGCCGCAGATGATCGGGCGCAAGCTGAGCGACATGGATCTCGTCGGCCGTCTCGGCACCTATATGCAGGAAATGAAGCTGCAGGACCTGCTCGGGCAGGCGGGACTCGAGCGGATAATCAGCCAGGCGATCGACTACCTCGATTCGCCCGAGAAGCGCGATCGCCTCGAGCGCGTGCTCAAGCGGTTGCTGCCGAAGACGGTCACGCGAATCTACGCGGTGATGAATCGTCTCGGCGCGCAATCGATCGGCGCGCGAATCGCGGCGAATCTGCGCAAGCGGCTGCCCGAGCTGCAGAACGATCCCGAGTTGCGCGACACGATCGAAAGCGCGATTCATGAATTCGGGATTCAGCTTCACGATCCCGAGAGCTACGCGAACCAGTTTGCGCAGCGCTTGATCGACAATCTCGTGCGCCGGACCGTCGAATCAAGCCGCGGCCAGATAACCCTGATGGTGCGCGAAAATCTCGCGCGGCTGTCGGATGATCAGATCAGGATTCAGATCGAATCGAAGACGCGGACGCATCTGGACTGGATTCGCGTCAACGGCGGGCTGTTCGGCGCGTTCTTCGGGCTGATATTCGCGCTATCGAGGATCTTGTCGCATAACGGGCCGGCGATACTCGCGCACTTCCATATCGCGATGTGAAGAGCGAGAAGAACTGATTGAATGTGAAACCCGCGGTGGGTTTCACGCTTCCTTCGGCAGGGGTGACCCCCTGCACCCAGTAATAAGAAGATTGCGGCGACACTTTCTGTCGCCGCAATCGCGTTAGGCTTTCTTCTTTGGCGCGGCTGGGGCCGGGACTTCTTCCGGCTCTTCGATCGCGGCGTCGGGCGGCAGCGCGACTGGTTTGGCGGCCAGCTTTTCGCGCACCTTCGCTTCGATCTCTTCGGCCAGCTTTGGATTCGCCTTGAGCAGGTCGCGTGCGTTCTCGCGGCCCTGGCCGATCCGCTCGCCGTTGTAGGAATACCACGCGCCGAGCTTCTCGATGATGTTGTGCTCGCTGGCCATGTCGACCAGCTCGCCTTCCTTGGAAATGCCGGTGCCGTACAGGATGTCGAATTCGGCCTCGCGAAAGGGCGGCGCGACCTTGTTCTTGACCACTTTGACCTTGGTGCGGGAGCCGATCACTTCGGTCGCGTTCTTGATGGTGCCGATGCGTCGGATGTCGATTCGCACCGACGAGTAGAACTTCAGCGCGTTGCCGCCGGTGGTCGTTTCCGGGTTCCCGAACATCACGCCAATCTTCATGCGGATCTGGTTGATGAAAATCACGATGGTGCGCGAGCGCGAAATGATCGACGTCAGCTTGCGCAGCGCCTGCGACATAAGGCGGGCCTGCAGACCCATCTGCGGCTCGCCCATCTCGCCCTCGATTTCCGCGCGCGGCACGAGCGCCGCCACCGAGTCGATTACGAGCACATCGATCGCGCCCGATTGCACGAGGGTCTCAGTGATCTCGAGCGCCTGCTCGCCGTTGTCGGGCTGCGAGATGAGCAGGTCCTCGACCTTGACGCCGAGCTTGCGCGCATAGGCCGCGTCGAGGGCGTGTTCCGCGTCGATGAAGGCGCAGGTGCCGCCCATCTTCTGCGCCTCGGCGATACATTCGAGCGCAAGGGTAGTCTTGCCCGACGATTCCGGGCCGTAGATTTCGACGACGCGGCCGCGCGGCAATCCGCCGACGCCGAGCGCCACGTCGAGTCCGAGCGAGCCGGTCGGCACGACCGCGATGTCGGCGGAAATGGCCTGCTCGCCGAGCTTCATGATCGAGCCCTTGCCGAATTGTTTCTCGATTTGGCTGAGCGCCAGGTCGAGCGCCTTACTTTTGATTTCTATCGCCATCGATTTACGACCATGCAGATTTATTTATTGCGCTGAGAATCTTGTCACAAACTCACGTCGATAGCTCTATCTGCATTGGGGTCGCTGTCCACAGGGGTGTTGACAAGTTGAAGTTGGTGTTACGAAAAGAACAAAACGTGACACTTTGTTAACGCGACTCTGTTTAACGCGACTGGAACAAGAACGTTGCGAGCGCTTCGTAGCTGGCGCCTTTGGGTCCGAGGTGGCCGCGATACAGCGTGAGCGATTCGATCCTTGAGATGCCGAACTCGCGGTCGCGCGCGGCGTTGAGCGCATCGCGGGTTGCGGCAGTGGTTTCCCTGTCGCCTACGCGCCCAATAGTCAGATGCCCGCTCCAACGGCGTTTCTCGCGCTCGAATCCATGTTCGGCTGCTACAGTTTCCAGCCGGGCGGCAAGGGCCGCGAGCGCGCCCGATTCCAGATTGCGCAAGCCAACCCAAATCGCACGCGGATGATCGAGGCCGGGGAATGCGCCGATTCCGCTCGCGGCGAGCGCGAACGATTCAGTCTTCGCCGCGAGCTGCCGCAGCCCGCTCGTGAGCTGCTGCAATCGATGCGAATCGACTGCCGGCCCCAGGAACTTGAGCGTGATATGCAGATTTGCGCGCGGGACCCATCGCACGCCGTCGTGCGGACGGCGCAACTCATCGATGGTGCGGGCGACGGAATCTTCGACCGGCTCGCTCATCCGGATTGCGACGAAGGCGCGCACTCCTTTGGCCTCGCGAGCGCCGGGGTCGTCGCGCAGATTGGTTGGTGCCTGACCTTCCGCCCGATGCGTCATAGAAAGCTACGTCGTACCGGCCGATCCTTTGTCCAGCGCTCCGCCGGCTCCGACTGCGAGCTCGTGTTCGACCAGCGGCAGGCGGTCGTTGCCGAAGAACATCGAGCCCTCGACGAACATCGTCGGCGAGCCGAAGCCGCCGCGCGCGATCAGTTCCTCGACGTTCGCGCGCAGCCTTGCCTTGTACTCATCGGAGGCAATCTTGGTGAAGAATTCTTTTTCGTCGAGGCCGACCTCGACCACGATTTCGCGCAGCACGTCGTCCTGGCTGATGTCCTTGTCGTCGGTCCAATAGCTCTCGAACACGCGTTTCGAGTAGCGCGAAATTATCCGATGCTCGTGGGCGACGAACGCACCGCGCATCGCCTTGACCGAATTGACCGGGAAGACGGTGGGGTTGCCGATCTTCAAGCCATAAAATTTCGCCCAGTCGCGCAAATCCTTGACGTAGTATTTCGCCTTGACCGGAACCGGCTTGGCGCGGCCCTCGTAGACCGACGGATTGACGGTGTTGAATAGTCCGCCGACCAGGATCGGACGCCAGATCAGCTCCGCGTCGTGGCGCAGCGCGACCTCTTCGATCTTCGAGAACGCGAGGTAGGTCCACGGACTCGAGCAGTCGTAGAAAAATTCGAGTTTCTTCGGCATCGTGCGATTCCCCTTTCCTCTATAGTAGCTCAGTCGTGCGGCGGTGCCATCAGTTCTGCGCACTCTCGACGCCCGCCTTGCCATCGATGCTGATCAAGTCGGCGCGCACGTAGCCGATATACGCCTGCGCCTGGATTCGCAGCGGCAGGTGGCGCGCGTCCGCCGATATCCACAGGGTGGTGCCGTGCGCCTCGCTGCGCAGCTCGCCGTCGCTGACGTACCAGACGTCGGGCACGATGCGCCACGCGTCGAAATCGCCGAGCGCGAGGTGAATCTTCTCGCGCTGCTCGACCTCGAACGCGAAGACATAGCGCTGGCTGCCACTGAACACGTCGAAGGCGTAGGTCTTGCCGGGCTCAAACGGCTGGGTGAGCGCCATCATCGCGCCCGAAATAGGTCCCCACGGGTCCGACGCGATGTACTCCCTGCTGGTCGTTCCCTTGTGATTTTTCTTGGTCATCGTGACCATCTGCGCCGGCCGATCCATCGTCACGTCGTAGTAGTTGAGTCGCGAATTTTCGTGCTGGACCAGGTAGACGCCGCTGGAGTGGAGCGTGTCGGAAGCCATGCTCTCCTTCATGTAATCGCGCATCTTGTAGAACAGATCGGCGAAGGCGTTGGTCTCGATCCAGGTTTCGCCGATCCAGCGATCTTTCGCCGATTTGTGAAATTCGATGCGCGCCTGCGCCGCCGGAATTCCGGCCCACGTCGCCTGGAACATCAACTGCTCGCCGTCGTGAAACGGTATCGGCCCCGGCGTGTACGCTGGCACCTTCGCTTTGACCTCAGGCGGCAGCGCCATCGGCGTCGGCGCCGGAGTCGGCAGGTGGCGATGTTTATGTTTGTGCGGCGGCTGAGCCGCCGCGGTCGGACTCGAATCTGGAGCATCCGCCGCGAGGATCGGCCGCGCGAGTGCGCCTGCGGTCACTATCAACGCTGCCAGCAGGAGGCCCGCGAGCGCATCGCCGCGCCTCGCTCTGGCAGTGGGGTTCCTTGCAATGTCTCTCATAATCGCCAATAATTCTGGCCGATCGCGGAGGTGGGGGAAATGATTAAGACCCGAAATGTATTTGCGACCTTCGCCCTTGGCGTCGCGTTGGCCATTCCGCGACTGGCGTTTGCGCAGTACGGCGGCCAGGGGTTGGGCAGCGCGCTCAGTTCCAATCCGATGTCGCATCAAGGGCAGGTGAAGGCGGGCGTTGACGATGTTGCGACTCAAGCGCAGCAGGAAACTCCGTTCAAAATCATCAAGGATGTGAAGCTCGGCTTGAAGGATGCGGACCCCAGCGTGCGCGTCTCCGAACTCGAGAAGCTGCGCAACCTCCAGGACCCCGAGGTCAACCAGATCCTGATCACATCGCTTTCCGATCCCGACGTACGCGTCAAGATAAAGGCGGTCGACATCCTCGGTGCGCGCGAAGCCAACGACGCCGTGGGGCCGATATCCTCGATGCTGTTCCTGCGCTCGACGGAACCGATCGTCAAGCTCCACCTGGTGGCGGCGCTGGGCAGAATCGGCGACGCGAAGGGCGTGACGCCGGTGATGCAGTACCTAGGCGAGGATGAAGACGAGCGCGGACGCGGTACTGCAGTCTTCGCGCTGGGCGAAATCGGCAGCGACCAGGCCGTCCCGCTGCTCAACCAGGTGGTTGCGCAGGATCAGAGCCCGATGGTCCGGCGGCTGGCGAAGGAAGCGCTGGCAAAAGTAAGCGGCGAGTTGCCGACCGAGCGTGCGAAAACCGTGGCAGCCAACACGAGCAACGAGAACGTGCCGACCGATCAGAAGCTCGCCAAGCTGCGCGAGATGGACAAAAAGATGGAGGACGCGGAGCGCTAACCGCGGCTCAATTACTCCTCCCGATCCACTCGCCGGCCATCAGGCCGTCGCCGCACCATTTGCCGTTCGCGACAACTGCGGTTCCGTTGACCATCACGTGTTCGATTCCGACTGGCGCCAGCGTTGGCGTTCTCGAATCGGCGTCGCATCCGATCGTATCGGGATTGAAGATAACGATGTCGGCCGCGTAGCCGGGACGCACGAGGCCGCGCGCGCCGAGGCGCATCCGCTTGGCTGCCATCCCCGTCGCCTTGTGCACGGCATCTTCCAGCGTAAGCAGTTTCATCTCGCGCACGTAATGCCCGAGGATTCGCGGGTAGGTACCGAAGCTCGCGGGATTATGATGGCCGTGCGAGGTCAGAATCGTGTCCATCTCGAACAGGTTCAGCGGATGCTTCATCGCTTGCTGCAGCGCATGCTCGTCGCCGAAGTCGTCGCCGCTGTATAGATGATTCAGTACGCGCGCGCGGGTTTCGCTCTCGCGAGTGATGGTCAGATAGGCGTCGACCGGATCGAGCTTCAGCTCATCGGCGATCTGTCCGAAAAACTTGCCTTCGAGATAACTGAGCTCGGGCTTGACCGCCCACATGAGCTGGACCGAATCGGCGATGAAGGTCTTGAGCGGCTGGAATCCGTCGCGCAATTTCGCCCATCCGTCCGTCGAATCGAGCAGCGCCTCGAGACCCGTCTGCGACCACGCGGGAAAGATCACGCGAATGGTGGTGTTGCCGCAGGTATACGGAAAGGTGTCGAACGAGATATCGACGCCGTCGCTGCGGTGACGCTCGACCTCGGCAATCGTGTCGTCGACGGTCCGCCACGAGCGCCGGCCGACGAAGATCAGATGCGAGACCTGCAGCGGCACGCCGGCCTCGCGCGCTACGGTCGCCATCTCGCGCACGGCCAGGATGTTGTGTGGAGTCCTGCTGTCGAAAAATAGCGAACGCTCCGAGTAAGCGCGCAGATGAGACGTCAGCACGCCGCCCGCGGCCGCGGCCACGCGCGCCAGCGCAGCCAGCTCGGCCGGCTTCGCGATCATCCCGGGGAAATATCCAAGCCCGCACGAAAGACCGACCGCACCATCAGCCATCGCGCGCTCGACCATCGCACTCATGGCGCGTAACTGATCCGCCGACGGCTCGGCCCCGCTCGAGCCCATGACGCTCAGCCGGATGCTGCCATGCCCCGCCAGATGCGCGACGTTGAGCGCGAGGCCCTGGCGCTTCAAAAGCGCGGCAAAGCCGGCGACATCGTCCCAACCCCAGTCGAACGTGCGCTCGGCGCAGAGGCGGCCCGACTCGTCGAGCATCCGTTGCCGCTCGCGCATCACAGGCGCCACTGAAAAGCCGCAGTTGCCGCCGACGAAGGTCGTCACGCCCTGCAGCAGAAACGGCTTGAGAATTTGCCCGTGATCGGCAATCGGGAGCACCCAGTCGGAATGCGAATGCAAATCGATGAAGCCCGGCGCCACTGCGAGTCCGGTCGCGTCGATCTCGCGCGCGCCCGATGCGCTCGCGGCGTCGCCAGGATCGATCAGCGCGGCAATCTTGCGATCTTTGAGCGCGACATCGGCGCGAAAGCGCGGCGCTCCGCTGCCATCGACGACGACGGCATTGCGAACAACTACGTCATATTCCATGCCCGCGATTATTCGCGAGTATCAGCATCCAGCGCAAACGTGTGCGCGATTCTTACAGCTCGCTTAGGAGGATATGTTTCATCTCCATGAAGGCGAGATTCCGTGACGGTATTGCCGCGATAGGGTCACTTCTTCTGTGTCTGTTAACTGTGAGTTCGACTAGCGCCGGAGGCGGCGACTGGCAAGGACTCAACGAAGGCCGCAGGGCTTATCGAGGCTCGTATGTTAACCCAATATTTGGTTACTCAGTGGCTCTTCCCGACAATCTGATGGGAGTGGGATCGAGGCCGCCAGCGCCTAACCATGGAATTTCTATCGATCTGGATGACAATGCAGGCTCTCAGATCGCGACGGAAGCAGAATACAATGCCTTGGATTCTAAATCTGCGACTGATGAAGCGGAGTTGTATGTCAGCGGCCTCAGGGATTTTCGACGTGCGTCGAATATGAAGGTCAGACGCGAGAGCACCACGCTCTGCAACTTGCCTGCGATTCGCCAGACCGTCGAATATGAAGATGCGTCCGGAAAACCTTGTTTAGACGATGGAGTGTTCGCACTCCTTCCAAGGAAGAAGTACGTCGGCATAACTTACGCAGTTATGCTCACCACTACGCCGACAGCATTCGAGGATGCTCAGCCTTTCTTTCTTCGAGTGCTGAGGTCATTCAAACGCATGCCGCCAACGGGCTGACCATTGGCGCGCGCGATTCTCAGACCTTGATCAAGCCCGTGGCGTTGCTGCTCGTGCGAGGGCGGCCCGGGAATACTCGATCGATCTGCGCGTCGGAAAATTGCATGTGCGAGCGCAGCACGGCCGAGATTGGTTCGCGGAAGTCGGTCGTCACTGCGAGGTCGCGCTCCTGGTAGAGGCTCGCGGTTGAGAGGCCGGGCCAGCGGCCGTAAACTTTGCCGCCCTTTACCGGACCGCCCATTGCCCACATCACGTTGCCGTGTCCATGATCGGTGCCGCCGTTGCCGTTCTCATGCATCGTGCGGCCGAATTCCGAGATCACAAGGATGACGGTATCCTGGTAATTCGGGCCGAGCGATTTGGCGAGGCTCGCGAGGCCCTCGGCCAGCGGCTTCAGATGTCCTGCGAGCTGACCGGTCGCCGCGCCCTCGCTGACATGCGTATCCCAGCCGCCGAGCGCCATGAAGGCAACGCGAATGGTCGGGTCGCGGCCGATCAGACGCGCGAGCCTGTCTGTGTCATCGGAGAAACCCTGCGGCGACGGCGCGCCGGCATTGGCCTCGGTCATGTCCTGCGTCAGTTCGCTGACCAGGCGCATGCGTGCCTGGCGTCCGTCCCGATAGGCGCGGCTTATAGAATCGTTGCCGACGTACATCTTGTCGAAGGCCGCTTCGATCACCGGCTTATCCATCGGCATCGGCCGCTCCGCTGCGCGCCCGAGCGCGATATTCGCAACCGGTACCTTGCCGCTCAGAATTCGCGGCACTGTCGGACCGAGACTCAGCGCCTCGGTCGGGCCATGCGTCCCCGGAATAACGGCGAGCGTGCGATTCAGCCAGCCATCTTGAGTGGTGCGGACGCCGGGCGTGCCGCTCTCCATGAAATCCTGCGCGTCGAAATGCGAGCGCGTCGGATCGGGCGAGCCGCACGCATGGACGAATGCGAGCGTGCCGTCGCGCCATTGCGCGTCCATCGGCGCGAGCGCGGGATGCAGCCCGAAATAACCGTCGAGATCGATCACGCCGTCGGCCGCGCCCATGCGTCCGATGGCGATGGTCGGGCGTGCGTCGTAGTAGGCCGACTCGCCATGCGGCACCACTACGTTGAGGCCGTCCACTGCGCCGCGCAGGAACACGACGATCAGCCGGCGCTTGCTGTTTGAATCGAGCGAGCGGGCCGCCCACGCATGCGGGCTGAGCAGCACGATTCCCGACGCCGACAGAACGGCGGCACGGCGCAAAAACGCTCGCCGGCTCAGGGGCGTCGCCGCGCCCGGGTTGCACGCGATGCACGCCGCAGGGTCTTGAATATTTTTACTCATAATAATCTCTCAGCGCTTCATGAACTCGGGACTGCCGAGAATAAGCGGCGCGCGAAGATTCGTCGGCGACGCCTCGACGGCGTTGGCAGTTGCCGGTGAAAAATATTCGCCGAGCGTCGCCGCGAGCTGCGCGGGATCGGGCGGCGTCATCTTGGGTCCGTGCTTCCCGGGATCGAAATTGATATTCACTTTGCCGCCGCCGTTTCGCATGACAGCCGGCGGCTGCGGGCGCATCTCACCGCCGCTGCTGCCGCCCTCGGCGTCTTCTTCGAACGGCGGATTCTCAAGCGGCAGATTTCCCGAGCCGAGCGCCGTCGCGAAGCTGAGACGCATCATCATCGCGTCGGGATTCAGCCAGGTCTCCTGCGTGTTCGCGTAGCCGTTGGGCGTCTGACAGGCGTACAGCGGCATCCCGAGCATCTGCATCGTGCCGTACAGCGGTCGGTAGTTGCGGATTGGCACGCCGGTCGCACGCGCGCACGAAACCACATACTCGTAAGGTGTTTTGAATTTCGCGCCGTAGTTGCGCGGGTCCCAAAATTCCGCGCTCGTGAACATCGTCTCGAGCACCGCACGCGTCTCGCCGTCGCTCTCGAGGTAGCGATTCGCCATCCGATCGACCAGCGCCTTGGGTGGATCGTCGGCGACGAAATATTGCGCCAGCTTGAAGCTCAGATGCTTCGCCGTGGCGGGGCTGCGCGCCAGGATATCCAGCGCATGCTCGCCTTCGTCGATTCCGCCGCCTTCGATTCGATGCCCTAGAAAAGTTTTTTCAGAAAAGTCGTGACGCGACTCGTCGAAGTAAAATCCGCTGGGATCGATCGCGGGCGGCATAAAATTCCGCCGGCGTCGCATGAACGGAAATAATCCGCCGCTCATACCGCCACCGCCCATCTCACCACCCGCCATGCCGCCACCGTCGCCGCGGATGCGCTTGCCGTCGCCATAACCGCCGCCGCCCTTGGGCAGGCCCCATCCCGTCAGAATATGCGCGAGCGCGATCACGTCGGCCTGCGAGTAGCCGCCGTTGACGCCGAGCGTGTGCAGCTCCATCAGCTCGCGCGCGTAGTTCTCGTTGATTCCCTCGAACTTGCCCTTCGAGCCGGGACTGCCGGGCGCGGTGTTCTGCCAGTTGTCGAGGTAGAAGAGCATCGCAGGATGATGCGCGGTCGCGCCCAGCAGCTTGCGGAACTTGCCGAACGTGTGCGGCCGAATGGCGGTCTCCTCGAACGCGCCGGTCCAGATGATGTCGAGGCCCTTGCCCGCGAAAATATTGAAATGGTTGAACCAGAACGCGGTCATCACTTCCTGCAACTGGCGCGGCCCTTCGATCGCGCGCATCATCCGCGCCTCGACCGCCTTGCGCATGACGATGCGTTGCTTGATTCTCAAATCCTTGGTCGCGTCTTTAATCGCAGTCTTGTCGATTGCAGTCTTGTCGTCGCCGGCCTCGGCCTTGGCAGTCTTGCGCGCCTCGTTGATCGGGCGCTGGTACTCGACGAACAGCGCGATCGGGGACATATGCAACGTTCGCAGTTCGCTGACGCGCTCGGACAGATCGCCGGGTACGGCGATCGCCTCGGGATGCAACTGCTGCTGCACGTAGCGCTCGGGACCAATCGCGCTGACCTGCTCGAAATCGCCGGGCCGCGGCCCGAACGCCAGCCGGTTGAGTACGTGCAGAATGCGATCCTGCTTTGATTCTTCGAACGCCACGAATGATTATCTTCAGTTATGTAGTACGAACCCCGCCAACAGCGGATTCACCTCATTTTAGACGTAAATCGCTGCGTTTCCGTTTACGCACTGCCTCATCGCGATGCGCGGCCCCACGCCTCGATCAGGCGCTCGAATGCTTTCCGCAACTCGGGATCTTTCAACTCCGGCAACTCGATTGATTTTCGCGTTGCCCGCGGCACGGTGCGCAATTTCGGGCGCTCGCGCCGGCTCAGACGGCCTTGCACGAAGCGGATTTCGCGCACGGCATCATCGCCGATACGCTCGGTCACGCGCGCGAGGATTTGCGATTTCATGAGGTTGAGTTCTTGTATCCACATCGCGCCCGAAACTTTCACGACTGCCGTGTGAAATTTTAACGAAACGATTTCGGTGCGCCGCGCGATCGTTTCGCCGACGATCTCCGGCCACGCTTTCGCCAACCGCACGATCGCGAAGTGACCTTCGCGGTCGATTCGATCGAGTAGCGGCTGCATCGCGGCGCCGATCTGTTCGGGAGCCTTGTGGCGTCGATTCGGCATGAGCGTTTGAGGATAGCGCCAGCGGCCGCGCGACGCATACCGACCGCATGGTCAGGGACGTTCGCCAAGCCTCAACCGAAGACAATTCGAATGAGCGCAGCTAATGTGAGTTCATCGGTCAGTCACAATTTTTAATATGAGCGAACATTTACCAAAAGTTATCAACAACCTAATATATGGGTTGTGAACAACTTGCTATACACTACCTGTAGGGGGTCGGGGCTTGACAGACCGCCTTAGGGGCGCGCATATTGTCGCCCACGACGACACTTGGAGACTCTAGGATTGCTTCAAAGTCGTTGCAACAGCGGTGGCGACGCTACGTAAAGTGAACGCGGGCTTAATGAGCATGTAACCTGGGTTGTGGAGGATGGGCGATGGGCGGGGGAGCGATGGATTTTGAGATGGATACCAAGCCAAAAATAACCGACCGCGCACCGGCCCAGAATGCCGCTCCGGTCAATTCCGCCGCGCCCAAACGCGGCATCGTGCTCGAGCGTTTCTTCACCAGCGCGGGCGTCGATCCGTATTCGCAGGTCGAATGGGATATGCGCAGCGCCGTCATCTCGGGCGAAGACGGCCGCGTCGTGTTCGAGCAGAAGGACGTCGAAGTGCCGCGAGCGTGGTCGCAGACCGCCACCAACGTGGTCGTCTCGAAATATTTCCGCGGACCGCTCGGCACGCCGCGGCGAGAGACCAGCGTGCGCCAGCTCATTTCGCGCGTCGTCGATACGATCGCCGGATGGGGCGACAAGCAGGAGTACTTCGCCGACGCCGACGCGCGCGAGACTTTCCACGCCGAGCTCACCTACCTGCTCCTCAATCAGAAGGTCTCGTTCAACAGCCCCGTGTATTTCAACGTCGGTATCGAGGCCAAGCCGCAGTGCTCCGCGTGCTTCATCCTGAAGGTCGACGACAGCATGGACTCAATCCTGAGCTGGTACCGCAACGAGGGCATGATCTTCAAAGGCGGCTCCGGCGCCGGCGTCAACCTGTCGGCTCTGCGCTCATGCCGCGAGAAACTTTCGTCGGGCGGCACCGCATCGGGACCGTTGTCGTTCATGAAGGCCGCGGACGCGAGCGCCGGCGTGATCAAGTCGGGCGGCAAGACGCGGCGCGCGGCCAAGATGGTGGTGCTCAATGCCGACCATCCCGACATCGTCGATTTCATCAAGTGCAAAGTCGAAGAAGAGCGTAAGGCGTGGGCGCTGATCGAGGCGGGCTACGACTCCTCGCTCGACGGCCCCGCATACGGCTCGGTGTTCTTCCAGAACGCCAACAATTCCGTGCGCGCCACCGACGGCTTCATGCAGGCGGTGCTCGACGACGGCGAATGGCAGACGCACTTCGTCAAGTCGAGCGAAGTTGCCGAGACCCGTCCCGCGCGCAAGGTGCTGCAGATGATTGCCGAGGCTGCGCACGCATGCGGCGACCCCGGCATGCAATTCGACACCACCATCAACCTCTGGCACACCTGCCCCGCCAGCGGGCGCATCAACGCGTCGAATCCCTGCAGCGAGTACATGCATCTCGACAACTCGGCCTGCAATCTCGCGTCGCTCAACCTGATGAAGTTCATCGACGATCGCGGCGAGTTCGACGTGCGCGCATTCCGCCACGCCGTCGATGTGATGATCACGGCGCAGGATATGCTGGTCGACAATTCCTCGTATCCGACCGACGAGATCGGGAAGAACGCGGGCGCGTTCCGCGAGCTCGGCCTCGGCTACGCAAATCTCGGCGCGCTGCTGATGGCGCTCGGGATGCCTTACGACTCCGACCAGGGCCGCAGCTACGCCGCCGCAATCACCGCGCTGATGACGGGCGAAGCCTATCTCCAGTCGGCGCGGATCGCCGAGCAGATGGGTCCGTTCGCCGGCTACGCGCCCAATCGCGAGCCGATGCTGAGAGTGATCGAGCGCCACAAGGCTGCCGCCTACAAGCTCGATCCATCTTATGTTCCGCTCGACCTGCTGCGCGCCGCGCGCGACTCGTGGGACGACGCTCTGCAGCTGGGCACCAACGCCGGCTACCGCAACTCGCAGGCCACGGTTATCGCGCCGACCGGCACGATAGCCTTCATGATGGATTGCGACACGACCGGCATCGAGCCCGATATCGCGCTGATCAAGTACAAGAAGCTGGTCGGCGGCGGTATGCTGAAAATTGTCAACGGCACGGTTCCGCGCGCGCTCAAGCGTTTGGGCTACGACTCGAAAGAGGTGCAGGAAATCGTCGAGTACCTCGACGAGAACGAAACGATCGAAGGTGCGCCGCAACTCGCGGACGCGCACCTCGCGGTTTTCGATTGTGCCTTCAAGCCGCGCTCCGGCGCTCGCACGATTCACTACAACGGCCACATCAAGATGATGGGTGCGGTGCAGCCGTTCATCTCGGGCGCGATTTCCAAGACCATCAACATGCCCGCGGAAGCGACCGTGGACGAAGTCGCCGAGGCTTACGTCACGGCGTGGAAGCTCGGGATCAAGGCGGTCGCGATTTACCGCGACGGCTCCAAGCGCACGCAGCCGCTCAACACCGGCAAGACTGAAAAGGCAGTGGAGGCGGTCGCAGCGGTGGCGATAGCGGCGGCCGACGATCGGATGCAGCGGCGCAAGCTGCCCGATGAGCGCAAATCGATCACGCACAAATTCGATATCGCCGGCCACGAAGGCTACATCACCGTCGGCATGTACGAGGACGGCACGCCGGGCGAAATTTTCGTCACGATGTCGAAGCAGGGCTCAACCATCTCGGGCCTGATGGATTCCTTCGCAACGGCGATTTCGTTCGCGCTGCAGTACGGCGTACCGCTGCAGTTCCTGGTCGACAAATTCTCGCACATGCGCTTCGAGCCGTCGGGCTTCACCAAGAATCCGCAGATTCCGTACGCCAAGTCGATCGTCGACTACCTGTTCCGCTGGATGGCGTCGAAATTCCTGGACGAGGAAGCCAAGCGGGAAGTCGGAATCATCGAGTCTGAAAAAACATTGTCGGCGAAATCCGACACAGCGGCGGTCGCGATGGCTCCTATCGCCAGCTTGCGCGACGGCAAGGACGGCGGCATCCGGCAGGCGTTCATCAACCAGGCCGACGCGCCGCCATGCCCCGATTGCGGCAGCATAATGGTGCGCAACGGCGCCTGCTACACATGCATGAACTGCGGCACCACGAGTGGGTGCTCATAATGAAGGAGTCTCAAGGGTCCCGGAGAATGCGGAGGGGGAGGTTTTCGAGAGACTGGCAAGATGAGGTGGGTGCGGACGCGGATTTTGCCATCGGCGGCGGCCAAGGATTCAGCCAGTCCTCGGATAGTGTGCGGATGAACAGTTCTCCGGGACCCACTTAAAACGAGGCGCGAAGAACTCGCGCCCTACAATGTGGTGGGGAGGCGGATGTGGTGACGGCAGGGGGCTGGGAGCAATCCCAGCCCCCGAATTCTTTCAGGGAGCCGTGGTCGCTGCAGGTCAGCGATGAGATCAGCTAGCAATCTTAATCCGCATCCTGCCGCGCACCGACTTGTTCCTTTCTCGTACTTGGATGTTCACGTCGCAGCCCAGTCGCGTCAGGAACTCGCAGAGCCGCTCGATCGAGAATTTTTCCAAGCGCCCCCGCACAATGGCTGACACCTTGGGCTGATCGACGCCAAGCACCGCTGCTGCTTTTACCTGGCTCAGCCCGCGCCGTGTGATGATCTGGCCGATTTTGATCGCGAGATTCGCCTTGATGTCGAGTTCATCGGCATCGGGCAGCCCGAGATCTCGAAAGACATTCCCGCTGCTCACCTCGTAATCGACGTGCTTACTCATATGACTCTACAATCTCCCGGAGTGAACCTTCAGAGCATGCAACTCCTTCGCGCGCTTGAGTCGTTCTTCTATCAGATCGAGATCGTGCTTCGGCGTAGCGAGCCAGATTTGGATTTCTTCTGAAAAGCATGAAGTACATAAATCGCCTCGGCAAACTTGACTGTGTAAACCGCTCGATAGGTATTCCCTTCGAAATCTTCGACGATCTCGATCACGCTGGCTCCGCTGAAGCCTCTCATGGGCTTTGCGTCTGGATGTTTTCCTCCGCTCTGCGCAACCTTGAGAGCGAATCCCAGATGTGACTGTGCTGTTCGAGGGAACGTCTTCAGATCCTCTTTGCTGCTTCGAACCCACACCAGCGGCTTGAGCATTGGCCGCTTCACCGCGTCACGCGGATAGTATATGCCCTTAGGGGCATAGTGTCGATGCGGGATTATCCGATTGCCCATCAGTAAACGGGTGCGGTATCCATGCAGTCGAACGCCAAGGGAGCAGCTATCGCATGAAATGGCCTGCGGGATTTGAACCTGACAACTCATCGGTGTTCGCGCACAATGACATTGCGATTGCCGCTCCGCCTGAGCGTGTTTGGCGATGGCTGATTCGCGCTGCCAAGTGGCCCGAATGGTACAGCAACAGCGCCAACGTCGAGTTCCTTCGCGGCAATCCTCCCGATCTTGCGCTGGACGACGAATTCAAGTGGAAGACGTTTGGCGCTAACATCACGAGCCGCGTAATCACCTTCGAACCGCCGCACGAACTTGGATGGAATGCGCGCGGCGTGCTGCGCGCCTATCACGGCTGGATCATCGAGCCGGACGGCCATGGCGGATGCCGCGTCGTTACCGAGGAATGCCAGAACGGCATCGTGCCGAAGCTTGCATGGTGGTATCTACGCCCGATGCTCGAGCGCGGCCATCAGAACTGGGTCGAGTGCCTCAAGCGCGCTGCCGAAGGCGGCGATCCTTCGTAGCTACTCGTCCGCGAGGATCACTTCGAACGCGGCGGTGTTGTCGCGCACCATTCCCATCGACATGAGGAACTGCCCCGTCCGCAGCATCGGCGCGACGTACCAGTACTTGCGCATCGTCAGCGCGTTCACCTTGTCGCGCTCATTCTTGTCCGTGATTGTGCGCACGTTGCCGTTGAACACTTCGTCGCCTACGCGAAAAGAGATTGCAGGCCGCACTTTGACATTTCGCACCCAGCTCCGCGCCGCATTGGCGGATATCAGGTACAGACCATCATTATCCACCAGGTACCAGATAGTCACTTCGTACGGCCGCCCGCTCTTGCGTCCGTAGTGAGTAAGCCGCAGCGTCTGTCGGTCGCCGGCCTTGCGCAGCCGTTCCAAAGATTTCGATGCCATCGTCATGCACCTCGAGTTCTCTCGTAATCCTGTCTGAGGATCGCCATCATGAGCACGTCGCGATACTTTCCATCGACGAAACTTTCCTGCCGCAGCAACCCTTCGCGGACCAAGCCGCACTTTTCGTAGCATCGAACCGCGCGTGGATTATCCACCAGCACGGTGAGCCAGACTCGATTGAGATTCATCTTGTCGAAGGCCAGTCGAATCACGACCCGCAGCGCATCGCTGCCCAAACCGTTGCCCCACAAGGACTTCTCGCCGATCGTGATGAAGAACTCGGCCTTGCGGCTCTTCCAGTCGATCAGTCTCAGCCCGCAATCGCCCACCAGCTTGCCGTCGAGCGTCTCGATTGCGAAATACTTCGCGTCGTCGGGCGACGACTGCGCCAGTTCGATGAATTTTTCCTGCTGCGCGCGCGACGGCATATTTGGCGGCCCCAGCCATCGCGTGACCTCCTCGTCCGTGAACCATCGCGTGAGCGCGGCGGCGTCGGATTTTTCGTAACCGCGCAGCCTGACCAGCTTTCCCTGCATCCGGCTCCCTCGCGCGAGTAGCTATTCGCGCAATAGCTACTGAGTAATGGTTTCCATTACCTTGCCGCTCGCGCTGTCGACGATGTTGACCTCGACCGGAGAAGCAATCTTGTTGTCTTTCTTGGCGGTATCGATTCCCGCTTTCAAGTCGCTCTCGAATTTAGTCTTCGCAAACGGCGGCATTTGATCCATCGGAAAGTTGTCCATGAAGACTTTGGCCTTGAGCTTGTCGGGCCACTCCACCGACGTGACCTTCGGTCCCGCGATCGGCAGCCCTCGGATCATCTCCTCGACCGCGTCGTGAAAATCATCTTCGGCGGAAGCCGGCGCGGCCGGTGATGCCTTCGCCATCGCGACTGACGCGCCAGAAGAACTTGCTGCCGCCGGACTCTTCGCCGCGGCCGCCTGCTTTTGCGCCGACGCTGGCGACGCAGACGCCGCCTGATTCGACGCGCTTGCGGCAGGCGCGCCGTTGAGTTTCGCGATCAGCTGTTTGACCTGGTCGCGGGCAGTGTCGTCGGGCGCCAGCGCGAGCGCCTGCTTGAGCGTGGCCGCCGCCTCGTCCGCCTGGTTCACCTGCGCGTACGCGATTCCCATGTTGTAGTACGCCTGGAAAAATCCCGGTTTGGACGCGATCGCTTTCTTGTATTGCACCACCGCCTGATCGGCGTTGCCCGTGTAGAGATACATGGTGCCGAGGTCGGTGCGGACCTCAGGGTCGTCCGGTTTCTTTTTCAGGTAATGCTCGTAGGCGGCGATCGCTTCGTCGTAGAGCTGCTTGTCGTAGTCGATATCGCCGATGCCGCGGAGGGCGTCGAGGTTGTCGGGATCGAGCTTCAGCACATGGCCGTACGCGTCCTGGGCCTTGCCATAGTAACTTTGATCGAACATCGCCGCGCGCATCGCGACCGCGCCGAACTTGTTCCACGCCACGACGTCCTTCGGTCTCGCGTTCGCGTCCCGCTCGATCTTGTCGACAAAACTGCGCGCCTCGGTCGGCAGCTCGACCGTCGGATGTCCCGGCGGCAGACCGCCATTCTGACTTCCACCTGCCGCCGGATTTGCCGCCGCGTTCTGATCTGATGCGGGCGCGTTGGATGCCGGGCTCGCCGCTGGAGCGCCCGCACCTGGAGCTGGAGCGGAAGGCGGCGCAGTTGCGACCTGTTCGCGCACCGCTTCAGGCGTCTTCTCATAGATCCACGCAGCCGCGCCGAGACCAACTATTGTGATCAAGACGAACACAAAAACGAACGCGGTCGTAATCGAATTGCGCCCACGATTCGCCGCTCCTATTCGGACGGTTTCTCCGGCGCCCGGAGCGGCGACGTCTAGCGCGCGGCCGCACTCGACACAGAATTTGGCCCCGGCCAGGAGCGGCGCACCGCATTGCGGACAAAATCGCATGAGAAATTCCTACATACCGCTCCGACCCAGCGCAACATGCCTCGAAATTTCGGTTCCCGCGCTCGCGGCGTAGTTGTATAGTTCCGCACAAGTCTATTTTTGCGAGGTGACTATGCAACTCTACGACGCTTGGGGTCCCAATCCGCGCGCGATGCGCATGTTCCTGGCGGAGAAGGGGATTACGATCCCCAGCACCGAGCTCGATATCCTGAAGGGCGATAATCGCAAGCCGCCGTACACCGATCGTAATCCCGGCGGACAAGTGCCCGCGCTCGAACTGGACAACGGCAAATGCATCGGCGAGACCGTCGCCATTTGGGAGTACCTCGAAGAAAAGCATCCGACGCCGGCGCTGATCGGCGCCAATCCAGAGGAACGCGCCGAGGCTCGCATGTGGCAGCGCCGCGTCGAGATGCAGATCACCGAGCATCTCTACAACGGCTTTCGCTACTCCGAGGGATTGCCGGTGTTTAAGGAACGCATGCGCGTTATCCCCGAGGCGGCTCCCGCGCTCAAGGGAATCGTGCAGGACAAGCTCAAGTGGCTCGACCAACTGCTCGAGGGCAAGCAATACATCGCGGGCGATCGCTTCACGGTCGCCGACATCATTCTGTATTGCGCGCTCGACTTCGGCGCCAGCGTCAAACAGCCGCTCGATCCGTCGCTCAAGAACGTGAACGCATGGTTCAAGCGCGTCGATTCCCGCCCCAGCGCCAAGTCGAGCCTGCATCCGGCATCGGCGAAAGCTGGGATGAAGGGATAGCCTCGAAGAGCGCGACCCGCGATGCCTGGAAATATCGAACAGGTTACTGAGCAGCTCACTAAACTGGTGCGCGCGAAGACCGGCGACGCAGGCGCGCGCGCGCATTCGCTCGAGTCGCTGCCCGGTCACGCCGGCTTCAGCTACAGCTTCATCCTCGAGCGCAGTACTGACAGCGCGACGCCCGCAGGAAAGTTCGTCGTGCGCATCGCACCGCCCAATGTGAAAATCTCCGGGCCGGCCGACATCGTGCGGCAGGCGCGCGTGATGGCGTCGCTGGCCGATACGCCGGTCGCGGTGCCGCCGATCATCTGGTACGGCGACGAGCCCGAGTTTTTCGATCGCCCGTACTTCGTCGGCGGTTTCGTCGAAGGCTTCAAGCTCGGCGAATCCCAGCTGCCGTTGGCGGATCTGAAACGGCTGGCGCGAGCCGGGATCGCGACGATGGCTGCGCTGCACAACGTCGCGTGGGAGCCGCGACGCGACGCCTGGGGCGCGCCGTTCGCGCTCAGCGACGAACTCAAACGTCTCGACTACCTGCTCGACCGCGACACTCTCGATCCCGCCGTCGTCGCGCGCGGACCCGAACTGCGCGAGCGCCTGCGCTCGAGCCTGCCCGCAGGCACGCGCATCGGATGCGTCCATGGCGACTTCCAATGGTCGAACGTGCTGTTCGACGAGGAACGCGTCGTCGCGCTGATCGATTGGGAAATCTCGCTGGTCGGCGCGACACTGCTCGACCTCGGCTGGATTTGTTTCTTTTCGGATCCCCAAAGCTGGGTCGGCACTGACGTTCGCGGCTCGTTGCTGAACGCCGACGAGATCGTCGACGCGTACGCCGAGGCCGCCGGCTTCCCCGTCTCGATTCCGGAAGTGCGATGGTTCCGCGCATTCGCGGGCTACCGCTTCGGTGTGATCACATGCTTCAACCTGATGCTCCATCGCCGCGGCAAGCGCCACGATCCGCTGTGGGAAGAAACGGCGCTGTCGGCACCCCGAATGTTCGAACGCGGCCTCGAACTGCTCGGCTGATTTCCGTCTCCCGTCCCTGTTCCTCAGGCTTGGTGGCGGCTCGTCTTTGTGCTGGAATCGCGCTGGCCCTTCTCGATCGGAACAGGAGGTGGCGACATGGACGGTGCAGCCAAGCGGCAGCCTGAGATTCTGACCCCCGAGGAAAACCATCCCGCGCTGAATGCGCTCCTCGGCGCCAATCCATTTGTCGGCCTCGACGCCACGCAGGTCGTCGGCACCTTGACCACCTTGCTGACGAATCTCGCGGCACAGCCTGCGACGGTAGGCTCGCGCGCGATTCAACTCTCGCTAGAGCTGGGGCAGATCGCGGCCGGCGTATCCTCGGTTGCCCCCGAAGCGGGCGACAAGCGCTTCGCCGATCCCGCATGGACGCAGCAGCCGCTGTACCATCGCGTGATGCAGGCCTATCTCGCGTGGCGCACGGCGATGCATGATCTGGTCAACCAGGATGAAAGTGTCGAGTGGAAGGAAGTCGAGCAGCAGAAGTTCGCGATGACTCTGCTGACTGAGGCGCTCGCGCCGACCAACGCGTTCTGGCTCAATCCCGCCGCACTCAAGCGTGCTTTCGATACGGCTGGTATGAGCGTGATGTGGGGGCTGCGCAATTTTCTCGGCGACTTGTGGAGCAACGGCGGCATGCCTTCGACCGTGGACAAGCGTCCGTTCGAAGTAGGTAAGAATCTCGCGATCTCGCCGGGTGCCGTCGTGTTCCGCAATCCGGTCTGCGAAGTGATTCAGTATGCGGCCGCGACCGACAAGGTTTACGAACGCCCGCTGCTGTTCATCCCGCCGCAGATCAACAAGTTCTACATCATGGATCTCGCGCCCGGCCGCAGCTTCGTCGAGTACGCGGTCAAGCACGGCATTCCGATGTTCACGATCAGCTGGCGCAATCCGACGCCGCAAAATCGCAACTGGGGCCTCGACGAATACGCAACCGCATGCAAGGAAGCGATCGCCGCCGCCTGCGAAATCACTGGCAGTCCCGACTGCAACGTGCTCGGCGTATGCGCCGGCGGCATCACGACCTCGCTGATGCTCGGGCATCTGGCGGCGACGGGCGACAAGCGCGTCAACGCGGTCACGCTGCTGGTCACGATGCTCGATACGAGCCTGCCCTCGATGACCGGGATGTTCGCGACCGAGGACGCCATCAAAGCGGCGCGCGATCGCTCGGCCGAAAAAGGCGTGCTCGACGGCGGCGACATTGCGCGCGTGTTCGCGTGGCTGCGTCCCAACGATCTGGTTTGGAATTATTGGGTCAATAATTACCTGCTCGGCAACGATCCGGCGCCATTCGACATCCTCTACTGGAACGCCGACGCAACCAATCTTCCGGCCAAGCTGCACGCGGGCTTCCTCGATTTGTTCATGAGAAATCCGCTCACGCACGGCGGCGACGTCTCAGTGCTCGGCACGCCGATCGATCTGCGCGCCGTGAAAAACGATCTCTACCTGGTCGCCGGCATGACCGATCACATCTGCGCGTGGCGCGCATGCTATCGCTCAACCCGGATGTTCGGCGGACGAATCGAATTCGTGCTGGGCTCCAGCGGCCACATCCAGAGCCTCGTGAATCCGCCCGGCAACTTCAAAGCTCGCTACTACGTCGGCGCGCGCCTCCCCGAAGATCCCGACGAATGGGCGAAGGGCGCCGTCGAGAACAAAGGCACGTGGTGGGATCACTGGGTCAAGTGGGTCGCCGCCCGCTCCGGCAACGAACGCCCCGCCCCAAAGTCATTGGGCAGCGAGTTGTACAAGGCCGGCGAACCAGCCCCAGGCCTCTACGTTCACGAACGCCACTAAAACTTTTCGAACAGGGACGAACGTCCCGGTTCGTTTTTAATCACCGGGTGCAGGGGTCACCCCTGCCGAAGGAAGCGTGAAACCCACCGCGGGTTTCACATTCAATAAAGTGATTTACCCTTCCCCTCTTCCCTCACCGCGCCGCGAGCACTTCGGCTAAATGCCGCACTTCGATCTTCTCTCCCTTGCGGCTTAACCCGCCGCCGATCTGCATCAAGCATCCACAGTCGTTCGCGACCACTACCTCGGCGCCGCTCTCGTTGATGCGCGCTATCTTATCGTCGAGCATCGACGCTGAGATGTCCGGGAATTTCACCGAGAACATCCCGCCGAAGCCGCAGCACTCTTCGCGATCGCGCACCTCGCAAATTTTGATTCCCGCCACCGCGCTCAGGAGAGTCATCGGCTCGGTCCGCACGCCCAGCTCGCGCATCAGATGGCACGACGGATGATACGCGACCGCGCGCTCGAAGCGCGCGCCGAGATACTTCACCTTCAGCACGTTGACGATAAATTGCGACAGCTCGAACACCCACGGCCGAATCGCCGCCGCCTTGGCCGCGAGCGCGGGATCGTCCGCGAGCAAGTCGCCGTAAAAAATCTTCAGCATGCTGGTGCATGAGCCCGACGGCACGACGATTGGAATGCCCGGCTGGACCGAGTTTAAGAATCGCCGCGCGAGTGCGACCGCCTGCTCGCGCATGCCTTCGTTGAACGCCACCTGCCCGCAGCAGAACGCGCCGCGAATGGGAGTCACTTTGAGCCGCAGCCGCTCGAGCACGGTCGCCGCGGCGTCGTTGACCTCGGGAAAAAATTCCTCGGCGAGGCAGGTCGAGAATAGTTGAACTTCAGTCATCGTGCGGCCACACCACGATCACGTGCAGCGATTTCGGACCATGCACGCCGAGCACGATTCGCTTTTCGATATCCGCGGTCCGGCTCGGCCCCGTGATCAACGTCAATCGATTCGCGGCGACGCCCTCGGGACCCATCGCGGCCAGCACCGCCGCGAGATTCGGCATGACGCGATCGATCTGAACGATCACCAGGCTCGCCGTCGGCAGCAGCGTGAGCGAGCCCGGCCGATTCGCGTTGGCAACGACAGCGAGCGTGCCGGTCGAGGCGATCGCGAAGTCGGCCTCGGCGATTCCCAGCTCAGCATCGGCGACGCGCGCGCGCATCGCCGCGCGCTCGCTATCCGCCACCGGGATCGTGCGCACGATCCTGAAATCCGCGCGCTCGAGCGCCTCGCCGACCGCGTCCATGTCGCGCGCGAGGCCTTGTCCGAGCGCGACTGTCTTCGCGCCAATCTCGCCGGCGAGACTGACTACTCGGCTATTCACTTCGGCGGGAGTGAGCACTCCAAGGAACCTGCCGCCGACCTCTTCCAGCTCGCGCGCGAACGTCGATGCGAGCTCCGCACGCTGAGCAGACGCGGCCACAGGCACGGCGGCGCTCGTCTCCGCGTGCGAGTTGTGGTTGCGCGCGCCGGCGCCGAGCGCGTCCTTCACGTTCGCGATTATTTTGTGCAGCTCGGCCACGTTCAGCCCGGCGGGCGCTCCGGCTCGGGACGTTTATGCGGCCGCGGCCGCGGGAAGTCGCGATATTTGGTCCAGTTGCGGAACGGTCCCGGCATCCGGCGCAGATAACCATTGTGCGCGAACGGCTTTAGCACCATCGCCGCGAATTCTCCAAGCATCCGAATCGTCCGCGGATGCCGTGCGGCCGTCGCAAATCGCCGCGCGCCCCGCCGCGCCCGCTCGATCGCGCGCGGCCATTTGAGCGGATGCTGGCCGGTGCTTTCCTTCCACCGGAGATGGAGCAGGATGCGCGGGATATCTATTTTGACCGGACAGATGTCCTTGCACGCGCCGCACAGCGTCGAGGCGAACGGCAGGTAGCCCGCGGCGCTGCCGAAAAGATTTGGACTGACGATAGATCCGATCGGCCCCGGGTAGACCGAGCGATACGCATGGCCTCCTATGCGCCGGTAAATCGGGCACACGTTGAGGCACGCGCCGCAGCGGATGCAATTCAACGCCTCGCGCAGAACCGGATCGGCGAGCATCGCGCTGCCGCCGGTGTGGAGAATCACGACGTGCATCTCGCCCGGCCCGTCGAGCTCGCCCTCGCGTCGCGGCCCCGTGATG
>Ga0210393_10000862_pt1 | contig 25954 bp, 24 predicted proteins | sample IncBWC27OmetaG_FD_160068 | JGI IMG/M metagenome (GOLD analysis project Ga0210393, IMG submission 160068) | Forest soil microbial communities from Barre Woods Harvard Forest LTER site, Petersham, Massachusetts, United States - Inc-BW-C-27-O ...
AAATCCGCAGATGGTGCCGCACGGGATCCTCGGTCCGCAGCGTCGCGAGATTGTCGTACGACTCGACGATCGACTCGAACAGCACGATCTGCCCGGGCGGTATCGCAATCAGCATCGAATCGATCTTTGGTCTCTGTTCGCTCAAGGTTTACTGCCCGCTTCCCGACCCCTAGCATTCTAGCCGATGAAGCTGCCGCGGGTCTTGTTCGTAACCGGCAAAGGCGGCACCGGCAAGAGCACGGTGGCCGCAGCGATTGCGCTGGCGCTATCGCGCCGGCGGCCGACCACGCTCGCCGACCTCGACGGCAGGATGTCGGCGGCGGCCGCGCTCGGCGCGACCCCGCGCGATTCTGCCGCCGTCAAGGTGACAGACTCGCTCGATGTGATCGCGATGTCGCCGCGGACCGAGCTCGAAGCCTTCATCGAGCGCATCGTACCGATTCGCGCCATCTCGCGCCGGATGCTTCGCAGCCGCACCTTCGGCTACGTCACCGCCGCGCTTCCCGGTCTCGAGGCCTTCCTCCTGCTGGAACGTCTGCGGATGATGGCCGGCGACGCCGCGCTCGAGGATCGCTACCTTGTGATTGACGCGCCCGCGTCGGGCAGCGCCGTCGAGATGCTCTCGGTCTCCGCCGGGGTGAAGGGCATCGCGCCGGCCGGCACGCTCAACCGCCTGGCCGACTCGATCGACATCTTCCTCGCCGACCCGACCCGCTTCGGCGCCATCATCACGACGACGCCCGAGCAGCTCGCGATTGGCGAGGCGCTCGAAACCTCCGCGACGCTTCGCGATCGTCTCGGCATCGTTACCGTCGCCGTGATTATGAACTGCGTCCCCGATTTGCTCTTCGACACTGCCGAACTCGCCGCGATGAGCCCGCTCGACGGCCACGCCCGCCTCGCGATACGGCGCAACGCCGCCCACGAACAGGCGGCGCTGGCAGGACCGCGGTTCGCCGCCGTCGGCCTGACGACGGTAGGGCTGCCGATGATGTTCACGCCGGCGATCGGACTTGCGGAAATAGAGAAGCTGAGACGCGCTTTGGAAGCGGGACTGCTCGACGGATGAAGCCCAAGTCGCAACCTAAGCATCACGCGACGCGTCACGCGCATCGCGAGCCGCTCGACCTGCCCGCGCAAAGCCTCGTCATCTGCCTCGGCCCCGGCGGCGTCGGAAAGACCACCATCAGCGCCGCGCTCGCCGTGCGCGCCGCGATACTCGGATGCGCCGTCGACGTGATGACGGTAGACCCTGCGCCGCGCCTGCTCGACGCGCTGGGGCTCGCGGCGGATTCCTCGGAGCCGGTCGAGGCTCCCCTCGACGGTATCCGCCGTTCGCGACGCGGCGGCGCATCGAATCGCGCGAGGCTGCGCGCGCTGCGCCTCGACCCGAAGCGCACCTTCGATTCCATCATCGCGCGCTACGCGATGTCCCACGCCGCACGCGACGCGATTCTCGAGAATCGAATCTACCGCAATCTATCTGGCGCGCTCGCAGGCGTCGCCGATTACATGGCGATGGAAAAGCTTCTCGAGCTGGCCGCCAATCCCGCCACCGACTTGTTGGTCCTCGACACTCCGCCTGCGACAGAGGCGATCGACTTCCTCGATGCGCCGCGCCGCCTGCTCGAGCTGCTCAACTCGCGCGCCATAAGTCTGCTCGGCGCGCCCGCCGGATTGTTCAAGAGCCCGCTTCGAGTGATGGATATAGCAGCACGCGCAGTGCTGGCGGCGTTCGACCGCGTGACCGGATTGAATCTATTGAGCGACGTGCAGTCGTTCGTCCGCAGTTTCGACGGAATGTACGAAGGCTTCTCCGCGCGGGCCGCACGGGCGCAGGAGAAGCTGCGCGCGGCCGACACGGCAATCGTGATCGTCACGACCGCGGAGTCGAGCCGAATCGCGCAGGCTCGCGAATTTGTCGGTGCGCTCGCGGACGCCGACCTGCGAGTGTCCGCGATGGTCGTGAATCGCGTGCTGGCCGACCTGCCCGACGCGTCGGAACTGGCGTCGGCGCGCATCGCGCCGTCATTGAAAAAGAAGTTGAAGCGCAATCTCGCCGACTACGCCGCGCTCAAGACGCGCGAGGAAGTTTCGCTGAGCGCGCTGCGCGATTCGCTTCCCGCAGGCGCGGTGCTGATGGTTGCGCCCGACCTCGGCCGCGAGCCACGTACAATCGCCGACCTCGCGGAGATCGGCCGCAGCATCCGCGCCGCCTGATCAGCCCGGCTTCTTCGCGCGCCGAATCGTGGGCTTCGGTTTCGTGGGTTCGTCGTGATCGAGCAGCCGATCGAGTTTGATGCTGAGGTTCAGCAGTTGCGAGCTCAGGTGATCGAGCCGCGCCTTCAAGTCGCGCACATCTTTCTTGGACGGGATGTTGACGAAGTCGAGCATCTGCTCGACGTTGCGGTCGAACGACTGCTTGTTCGCCATGAAGCGCTCACCCGCCTTGCCGAAACTCGATCGCATCCTGTCGTTCGACATGATCTCGTTGAAAAAGCCCGCGATGCCTTCTTCGCTCATCTGGCGGAGCTTATTCATCAGGTTGTCGTCATCGCCGCGTGCCATCGCTTTCAACTATTATATAGGGGCTGTAGCGCGCAAACCGATGACCATCGTAGCCAGCCTGCTAAGCATCGCGTCCGGCTTCGCCCTGATGGGGTATCACGAGCCGCCCGCGAATATGATCGCGACGTCGATAATCATAAATCTCGCACTCACTCCTCTGACCGCGATCGTCGCGGCGCGGCGCGGCCGCTCGGCAATTCGATGGATCGTCGCGGGACTCGCGCTCGGCGCATGGGCGCTCGCCGCGGTTATGATAATTCCACCGAGCCGCCCTGCTCCGCCGTCGCGTCCCGATGCGCCAAGCTATCCGCCTACTTCTGATGCTGCTTGATCCACGCGGCAGTCGGCGCGAACACGTCAGGCTCAGACTTGGTGCCCGCCAACACGTCGAGATGGCCCCACCCGTCAAACTTTGTGAATGAGGGGTCAGGCGCTCCGGTCGATTTCGATGCGGCCTCGACCTGGCCGGGCCAATCCGCACCGAAGTTGGTGCTGGCGAATGCGATCACCGGGATCTTCGACGCCCCCAACGACGCGAGCAGCGCGGGCGTGAACGGATTCTCGGCGTCCTGAACGGCAGGCCAGTAGCGATCGAACGCGATCAGCAGTCTGGCCAGCATGACGGGGTCCGAAAAACCGCCTTGCATGTTCGCGAACGCGCCGTTGCCTGGCGCCGCATCGTACATGACGTGCTCCAGGTTCTCGCGCGCGGTTTTGTACTTGGGAATCGGCGCCGGCTGATCGGGATTGTCGATCACCATCTGCATCAGCGTGTGCCGCTTGTCATAGGTCAGGTGTTTGCCGCCGACGTCGTCGGCATATTGACCAGGCTCGGGCGGCGCGGCGCGCATTGGATGACTCGGGATGAATCCGTCGATCGCGATGATTCCCGCGACGCGCCCAGGATGCATCGCGGCATAGAGGTACGCGAACTCAACGCCGCGGCTGAAGCCGGCGACAAACAGTTTGTCTTGGCCGGTTTCTTTGCTGACAAACCTCGCGGCGGCGTCGACGTCGGATTCAAAAAGATTGTTGGTCCATCCCGCGAGCTCGGCGAGATCGCTTTGCGGCGTCTCGGGCGGAATGAAGTGCGTGCGGTAATCAATCGACCACACGTCGATGTTGTGCTCAGCGAGGTATACTTGGAACGAGTAACGCGGATCGTCGAGCGCCACTTCGCCGTTCATGTTGGTGCCAGGAAGGTAGAGCACGATCGGATATATTACGTTCATGCGGTGCGGCGGCGGCCCCTTGGCGACGCGATGCAGCGCGATTTTATCGAATGGCGATTTGCCGACGGTCGCTTCGAACGACCACTCGAAAATTCCGGGCGCGCCTTTCAGTTCGTGTGCCGCCCCGACGGCATTAAACTCGGCCGATGCGACCGCGCGTGTTGCGAAAAGCAAAAGCAGGACCGCCAACAGGTCAAGTGAAAGGTGCCGTCGAATCTTCATGGGGCTTATCCTCTCCACAATTTCGCGTCGTCGCACAAGTGCGCGAATGGCGGGAGCCCACAACTGGTTGACCCTTCGCCGTGCGGCGTGCGAAACAGAGGGCGGACGGGTTCTGCCGCCAATTTCGCACGGAGCAAAATTCAATGAGCAAAAAAGTAGAGTTCGCTTTGTTCTCTCCGCAAGCCGGACAATCGTGGCATCAGCTCGAAGAGCGGGCGCATCGATGCGAGAAGCTCGGTTACCATTCGATCTGGCTCGTCGATCACATGTGGACGCGCGGGATGCCCGACCTCGACCATCACGAGTGCCTGGCGCTGATGGCGGGGCTGTCGGCCAAGACCGAAAAAATTCGCATCGGCACGCTCGTGATCTGCAACTCGTACCGCAATCCCGCGCTGCTGGCGAAGACGCTCTCGACGATCGATCACATCAGCAACGGCCGGCTCGAAATCGGCTACGGCGCGGGCTGGATGGACGAGGAATACAAGGCTTACGGCTACCAGTTTCCGTCGATGGGCACGCGGCTCAAGATGTTCGAGGAAGGCCTGCACATCATGAAGGCGATGTTCGAGGAGAAGCGCGTTACCTTCAAGGGCAAGCACTATTCGGTCGAAGAAGCGATCTGTAATCCGAAGCCGGTGCAAAAACCGCATCCACCGATCACGATCGGCGGCAGCGGCGAGAAGATCATGCTGAAGCTGGTCGCGCGCTTCGCCGACCGATGGAACTGTCCCGCCGGGTACGAAAGCTTCGAGCACAAATTCAACGTGCTCAAGCAGCACTGCAAAGACGTCGGGCGCGACGTCAGTACGATCGACGTGTCGGAGCAGTTGCTCGTGTGCATCGGCCAGAACGACGCTGAAGTCGAAGCGAAGTGGAAGGCGGCGCAGATGCTCAAGCCGTTCGTCACCACCGGAATCAAGGGCACGCCTAAGCAGTTAATCGAAGAACTCAGAAAGCGCGTCGCGATGGGCATTACCACGTTCACAATTTTCTTCAGCGACTTTGCGCCGCCGCCGACGCTCGAACTGTTCGCAAAGGAAGTGATGCCGGCATTTGCGTAAGGCGATCGGAATCTGCGCGCCGTTCGTCGCCGCCCTGCTGCTGGCGGGATGCTCCAGTCAGCCGTCGTACTACACGACACAGCTCGACACGAGCGGCGGGCTCGGGCCGGGTGATGCGATAACGCATGCGTCGGCGACGATTGGGCAGGTGACAAGCGTGACGCCGATAAGCGATGGCGACTCGGAGATCGCGTTCGAGGTCGAGGGATCGCATGCGGACGAAATTCACTATGATTCGATCATGACGCTGAACAACCTCGGCGCGGCGCCGTCGCTCGATGTGATGAACGTCGATGCGATGAGTCACAGCGCGCCATCGGGCACGCGGCTCGACGGCGCGTCGAGCATGAACGAAGTGCAGATGTTTATAACGGCGCGTGGGCCGGGCAGCTTCGCGCAGGCGCTGGGGAAGGTTGCGAACATGGGCTCATCGACCGCGCCGGCGCCGTCGCCGTCGACCGTGCAGATGGCGCAGATGATGGCGGCGATTTCGCAGCAGACGCTGGCAACCGCGGTCGCAGTCGCGCCGCCTACGCAACAACAAATCGACGAGGCCAAGCGCGAGTCGCTCGGGGTCGAACGGCAACTGATGCGCAACGGCAAATCAGAGCAGGCTGAGCGGCTGCGCGCGTCGATGGGCAGCATGATGGGCGGGATGACGGCGCCGATTAATCCGACGGCGTTGCCGCCGACCTCGCCGAATCCGTAGCGCGTAAATGGATCAGAACTAACTTGGATCAGCACCGACTAACTGAATATCTCAAACGCAAGATGCCGCATGCTAGCGAGCATCAGGTGAAAGGTCTCAAGCGAATTTCCGGCGGTTCGTCGCGCGAGACGTACGCGTTCGATCTGGAGTGGAGCGAAGGCGGCGAGACGCATACGCGTCCGCTGATCGGGCGGCGCGATCCGACGGGAGGGTTGCTGAAATCAGATCGCGAGCGCGAGTTCAACGTGATTGCCGCCATGCATCGCGCGGGCCTCAAGGTTCCCGAGCCGCTGTTCCTCGAACTCGACGCCGGCGTGATGGATCGGCCCTTCTTCATAATGCATCGCGCGGCGGGCCAAACCGGCATGGGCGCTTTCCCCGCGGCGGAGGCAGAATCGACGCGGACGAAGGTGGCGGATGATTTCCTGAGCGAGCTGGCGCGATTGCAGTCGCTCGACTATCGCGAATGCGGGCTCGAGATTCTTGGCGCACCGGAAAGCTTGGAGGATCCCGCGCGCATCCAGGCGGCGCACTGGAATGAAATTTATGAGCGCGATCGGCTGGGCGAGCATTATCCGATTCTGACCGCAGCGTTCGCGTGGCTCAAAGCCAACCCGGTCGTGAGCGACCGCATCGTGATCGTGCACGGTGACTATCGCTCGGGAAATTATTTGTACGACGAGAACGGAATCATCGCGATGCTCGATTGGGAGATGGCGCATCTCGGCGACCCGATGGAAGATCTCGGGTGGGCGTCGATGATGTTCTGGGGCCGCGAGGAATTTGCCGGCGGGCTGATGGAGCGCGAAGCGTTCTATAAGTTGTACGAACAGAAAACCGACAATCGCGTCGATCGCGAGCGGCTATTCTTTTACCAGGTGCTCGGCAACGCGAAGATGGCGGTGATTTGTCTGACCGGAATCCGCGATTTCGTCGAGCGGCGCACGTCTGACGCCGTCATGCCGTTTCTCGAACTGCTGCTGCCGGCGCTGTTGGGGGACCTGGCTAACCAACTTCGATTGGTCTGAGAGATCAAAGATGCTACGGCCAACTTTGAACGAGCTCATCGGCGGAATGCAGCGGACGATCATGGAGGCGCTGATGCCCGAGCTGACGTCGCCGTATGCGCAGGGTCAGGCGATGTCAGCGATCGCGATGCTCACGCATGCGGCGGCTGTGCTCGAATCGGCGCCGGCGTACGACGCGGCTGAAATAAAAGATCTGCGCGCGACATTCGCGGCGCTCAGCCGGCTTGGCGACAAACATTTCCCGAAAAAAGGCGGGCTCCGCGGCGTGCTCGCGCGTGCGACTCGCGCCGGCGCAAAGAATCCACCGGACCGGAGCGCGATGGAAGCCGCGATGGCCGCATTCGCCACGGCGGTCGCGCTCGGTCATATAGATGAGAGCGTCGCACGGCACGTCCGCGGCTACATTCGGCGCAATCTCGAGCGCTCGCGCAAACTGCTTGGCGGTTCGCTGCCAACCGGCTGAGAATCATTAGCATCGCTGAAACTCCAGCGAGCGCCGGAAGGCGTCGCCACATTGCGCAATTAGACGTTATCTCTAGCCATCGTACGTCACTCTCAGACTGAATTACGTATGTCATGACCACTTGCGCACTAAAATCCTTCGGAGTAGAGTGCGTAGAGCTAACTAAGGAAGCAAAAGCGGATTATAACTAAATGTAGAAAAGAACCACTAACTGTATGTTGCGCTCTTGCTACAAATAGTTAGGAGTTCTAATCTGGATCTCGACGGAAGCCGAGATGCTCCAAGTTGGCGCAGAACAGACTGCGAGGTTAAAAACATGAGCGTCGTAATGATTCCCACTCCCGGAACGACTGGCGGTCCATGCCGAGGGTCCTGCAATCATCCGAAGTGCCACACGATGCGCGCGATGGCGGATGAACGTTGCAATCACTGCGGCATTCGCTTCGGTTTCGGATCCAAAATTACCGGTGAACCGCCGATGCATCTGCGGTGCGCGCAAAACATTGCAGCGCAAGCCGGCACGCCGGCAACGCATCCGATTCACGATCCGGCCGGGAGCCATCCTGGCACAACGCCTCATCACGGCGACAAGCACTAGCGCGCCGTCTCCTCTCCAAATTTGATTTGAGGGCGGGCCGCCGATCCGGAATGTCGTGATCGGCGGCGCGCTTGACACCTTCGACGCGTGCGCGCTACCGCTCAAGCGTGAGCCGGGAAAGAGTCAGTGAAGTGCGAGCCGTCCGCGATAGGCTCGATCATCCGGTGATCGACGCGGACGGGCATCTGATCGAACCTGCCCCACTTTTTAACGAATACCTTCAGAAAGTCGGCGGCACCGGCATGCTCGAGCGCTACAATCGCGAACTGCGCGAACATCCGACCGGCTCGCGCGGAAACCGCGATACCGGCGATATGCGTGGCGCATGGTGGGGCGTTGTCAACGACGCGTACGACCTCGCGACGGTGATGGCGCCGGGGCTGCTGTACAGCAGGCTGAACGATCTCGGCATCGATTTTTCCATTCTGTATCCCACGCTGGGACTGGCGCTGCCGACGATCCATGACGGCGAAGTGCGGCGGATCGCGTGTCGCGCGCTGAACACGATGAACGCGGAAATCTGCGGGCAGTTCCGAGACCGGATCGCGCCGGCCGCCGCGATCCCCATGCATACACCCGATGAGGCAGTCGCCGAACTCGAATACGCGGCGCGCCTTGGCTTGAAGGTCGCCATGATCCCGCCGGGCGTGGCGCGTCCGATTCCTGCGCTCGAACGCGAACATGCAGGTGCCTTTCCCAATGCTGCGTACTTCGATTGCTACGGGTTAGACAGCTTCTTCGATTACGATCCGGTGTGGCGCAAATTCGTCGAGCTGAAAATCGCTGTCACTTCGCACGGCGGCGTCGGCCTCCGTTACCTGCCGCTCGGGCGGCGCTCGCCGACCAATTACATGTTCAATCACATTGGCGCGCATGCGTATCAGCAGGGCGAGCTATGTCGCTCGATCGTAATGGGCGGAGTGGCGACGCGATTCCCGGAGTTGGCGTTTGGCTTTCTCGAGTACGGCGCGGGATGGGCCTGCGACCTGCTCCATTCGCTCGAAGAGCATTGGGAGAAACGCAATGTTGCCGGTCTGGCGAACTATGATCCGTCGCGACTCGACCGCTCGCGGCTGCATCAGCTCCTCGCCGAGTACGGCGGCCCCGAATTCGTCGCGAAGAATTCAATGCGCGCGGAACGAGCCTACGACGAAGGCCTCGAGCGTCACGATCGCGCGGCGGATCGCGACGAATGGGCGCTGACGGGGGTGCGCGACGAACACGACTTCGCGCGAATCTTCGCCAACTTCTATTTCGGTTGCGAGGCCGACGACTTGAGCGTCCATCGCGCGCTCGACTCGCGCGCCAATCCGATGCGGACGCGGCTGCAGCCGATCTTTTCTTCCGATATCGGTCACTGGGACGTGCCGGACATCTCTACTGTGCTGCTCGAAAGTCACAAGCTGGTGGACAAAGGGCTGTTGAGCGACGCAGACTATCGCGACTTCGTCTTTTCGTATCCGGCGCAGCTTCATCTCAAGGCCGATCCACAGTTCTTCGCGGGCACCGCCATTGCGGATTCTGTCGCGAAGCTGAACGCATGATGCTTTCGGCTGAACACAAGCGCGAATGGGATGAGCAGGGTTTCTTCATCATTCGCGGATTCACGCCGCTCAAGGATTGCCGCGCCATGCATGCGCAGGTGGTCGAGATTTGCCGGCTCAATGCGGCGGGCCAGCACGTTCCAAACGTATTCGTGCTGCCGGAGAAGAAACCCAATCCAATCGCGCGAAACCCCGAGGACCACGTCGGCAAAGTTTTCCGGCTCCATCGCGATCCGATTTTCAAAAAGCTGGTCGAAGAACCCGCGGTGCTCGATATCGTCAGCGGTCTGATCGGCCCGGAGCTCGACTGTTTCGTCAGCCAGTTCATCTTCAAAAATCACGGCGCGCTTGGACAGCCGTGGCATCAGGACTCTTACTACTTCGCGTTCACCACGCGGCCGCAGGTTGGAGTCTGGCTGGCCGTCACCGAGGCGACGCTCGACAACGGATGCCTGCACGTGATGCCGGGCTCGCACACCGAGCCGGTGCACAAGCACGTGCCGGACCGGCGGCCACACGCGCAATATGGCTACACCGAAATCGTTGACTACGACACATCGAAGTCGGTGCCGGTGCTGATGCAGGCCGGCGACCTGCTGGTGTTCCACAGCCACCTGATGCATCGCTCGACCGACAACATGTCGGGCGGCATTCGCGCCGCGATGGTGTGGCACTACACGAAGTCGGGAACAATCGATCAGACCCGGGAGAAATTCGGTCACCAGAACCCGTCGCACGATTTCATGAAGATCGAGCGGCGCCGCGCAGCCGAGGATTAGCAAATGAATGGAGCTGAGAGTTTGATTCGCACGGCGATCGCGGCGGGCGTCGAGGTCTGCTTCGCAAATCCGGGGACGACCGAGATGCCGCTGGTGGCGGCGCTCGATTCCGCCGACGGGTTGCGGCCGATTCTCGGACTGTTCGAGGGCGTTTGCACGGGAGCCGCCGACGGCTACGGACGGATGGCGGAGAAGCCCGCAATGACGCTGCTCCACCTGGGACCGGGCTTCGCCAACGGCATCGCGAATCTGCACAACGCGCGGCGCGCGCGCTCGCCGATCGTAAATTTGATCGGAGACCATGCGACGTGGCACGTCGGCGCCGACGCCCCGCTTACCTCGGATATCGTTTCGCTCGCCACGCCGGTTTCGGGCTGGGTTCGAAGCGTACGCACTGCAGCATCGCTGGCGGACACGACCGCGCAGGCAATCGCGGAGGCCGGCCGCGCACCAGGACAAATCGCCACGTTGATCATCCCGTCTGATTGCCAGTGGGATCCTGCCGAGCGCCACGCCGAGACAATCGAACCGGCAGCACTTCCTACCTACTCATCCAATTCGGTCAAAGGCGCGGCCGAATCGATTCGCAAAGGCAGTCGCGTCGCGCTCTTTCTCGGCGGCACTGGCCTTCGCGCACGCGGACTAAAGGCCGCTGCGCGCATCGCCGCAAAGTCAGGCTGTCATCTGATATGCGAAACATTTCCCGCGCGACTCGAACGGGGTGCGGGAATGCCGGTGCTCGATCGCCTGCCCTACTTTCCCGAGCAGGCGATCGAGATGCTGAAGCCATTCGATACGATTGTCCTCGCCGGTGCGAAGCGACCTGTCGCGTTTTTCGGCTATCCCGATTTTCCGAGCCAGCTGATTCCTGAAGGCATCAACACTGTGATTTTAGCTGAACCAACTGACGACGTCCCGGCAGCTCTGGAAGCTCTCGCCAGTGAGATTACCGCACCAGCTTCGGTGGCGACGCCCTCCACGATTGCACGGCCTGAACGTCCCGTGGGAAAGCTCAACGCGATGACCGCGGGCGCTGCGATTGCGTTTACGATGCCCGACGGGACGATCGTGATGGACGAGGCTGCTACCACGGGGCTGCCGTTTCTCGCGGCGTCGGCCGCAGCGCCACCGCATACCTATCTTTCGCTGACGGGCGGCGCGATAGGGCAAGGAATGCCGTGCGCAACCGGCGCGGCGGTCGCGTGTCCGGATCGGCGCGTGATCGCTTTCCAGGCCGACGGCAGCGGGATGTACACGTTGCAGGCGCTGTGGACGCAGGCGCGCGAGTCGCTCGACGTCACGACGGTGCTTTGCAACAATCACAGCTACCGAATTCTGCAGGTCGAACTCGCGCGCGCGGGCGTCACTGAACCCGGCCGCAAGGCGCGCTCGCTCACCAGTCTTGCCAATCCCAATATTGAGTGGACCAGCCTGGCGCGCGGTCTGGGCGTGCCCGCCGTGCGGGTCGAGACGGCGGAGGACCTCACGCGTGAGCTGGAACGCTCGCTGGCGACGCCGGGGCCGAGTCTGATCGAGATGATTCTTTAGAGCAGCGACTACTCGCGGCGCGCATCAAGGCGTTCGAGCGCTGCTTCCAGATCGGCAATTGTGGCGATCATGCGATGGTGCTCGATGCGGGTGCCGACGCCAATGAAGTGCATCCCGGCGCTGTCGGCTGCTTCGTAATCTATCCGGCTGTCGCCGACGTACACGGCGCGGGGAGCTTCGACTGCGGCGCGATCGAGGCATAGCCGCAGGATGTCGGGCGCGGGCTTGGGGCGAACCTTGTCGAGCGCGCTGGCGACAGCATCAAAAACGCCGGCGAGACCGAGATGCTCGACCAGCGCAGGGACGGTGGCCGATCGATTGGTCGCGAGGCCGAGCTTGTAGCGGCGCTTGAGCGCGAGCATGAAGGGACGCAACTCGAGCGACGGGCGGAGCATCTTGAAGAACGGCGTCTGATCCATGGTGCGCGTCACGTCATGCATCCGCGCGAGCTTGGCGGCGTCGCCGCGTGCGCGAGCGGCGAAGACTTCGCTGGCGGCGTAGGAAATCGAGGCGATTTCCTCGGTGCGGTCGAGCGGCGGCTCGCCGAGCTGGGCGAAAATAAAGTTGTAGTACGCGATGTTCGATTCGGTGGAATCGAACAGGACGCCGTCTGCGTCGAACATCACCAATTCAATCATGTTGAACGGATATTGTGCGGGAGCTGCGCGCGCGGCGCCAGACGCCTGGAATCAGTGGGCCGCGCGCTTGCGCTCGGGGCGCTCGGGACGTCGAGCATGCGCGGGCGCCGGGCGGCGCGGAATGGCGACGACTTCGCGCGCGGTCAGGTGATCGCCGCAATGCGAACAGACCATGTCGGGCGCGGTCTTGGCGCCGCATGCGCGATGGATGAGTGCCATCGGGGGGCCGGATTCGTCGCTCAGCCAGGTGTCGCCCCATCGCATCATCGCGATGAGAACGGGATAAAGCTCGAGGCCCTTGCGCGTCAGGCGATACTCGACGCGGCCGGACTCGCCTTCGCTGCGTGCGCGATCGAAGATGCCGTCGCGCACGAGATCGCGCAGGCGCGAGCTGAGGATGTTGCGCGCGATGCCGGTGGCATTCTGAAACTCGTCAAAGCGATGGCGGCCGAGAAAGGCCTCGCGCAGGATGAGCATCGTCCATCGCTCGCCGATTACGGACAGGGTCCGCGCAACCGAGCAATTCATGTCCTTGACCGAATCCCAACGCATCGGCGTCTATCACTCTCCTCCCCGAAAATCCGCCCGCCACGAAGTTCCCCAACCACGCGCGTCGACCAAAAATATCGTTGCACTTTGAAACTGCCATTGCTACTGGGCTGAATCCTGGCAACCCGCGAGTGGCCGAAGTCTTGCCCGTAAGTAGACCGGCTGCTACCGATAATCAGTTGCAAAGTGAAACGAATTTAATCGAGGCGTTTCCGGGAGATAGCGATGGCCAGACAAATCGAGTTCTTTTATGACTACCTCAGTCCGTTCAGTTATCTGGCCGATACGCAGTTGCCAGCGATTTCGGCGCGGACTGGGGCCGAGATTGTTTATCGGCCCGCGTTTCTCGGCGCCGTGATGAAGGCCACCGGCAACGGCGGCCCGCTCGTGATTCAGGGCAAAGGGAATTACAACGTCGTCGAATTCCAGCGATGGGCGAAGCGTTACAAACTGCCAGCCACGTTCAGTCCCCATTTTCCGTTCAACACGATTCGGGTGCTGCGCGGCGCAATCGCGGCGCAAATGCATGGACGGTTTCGAGAGTTCCATTCGGCAGCCTTTCGCGCGATTTGGGAACAAGGGCAGGACCTCAGCAAGGAAGCCGCGCTACGGCTGATACTCGAGCAGGCGGGACTTGAGCCGGCGCAGATCGACGGCGATGAAATCAAGAATCGGCTGCGCGCCAACTCCGACGAAGCGGTCAGCCGCGGCGCGTTCGGGTTGCCGACGTTTTTCGTCGACGGCGAAATGTTCTGGGGCAACGATCGGCTGGATTTCGTCGAGGAAGCCGTGACGAGCAAGCCATGACGAAAAAGAACTGATACCTAGTTCCCTCGCTGCGCGCGTCGGGATAGATCTGGAATCGCAAGGCCGCATTTTTCGCACGAGGTCATTCAGATGAAAGCAGTCGTGTTCGAAAAGCTGGGCGGACCGGAAGTGCTGAAAATCGCCGAGGTCCCGAAGCCTCAAGCGAAACCCGGTACCGTGCTGATTAAAGTGCGCGCCGCCGGGATCAACTTTGCCGATACGCTATTTCGCCAGGGACAGTACGTGATGCAGCCCCAGCTGCCCGACACGCCGGGAATGGAGGCCGGAGGCGAGATCGAGGCCGTGGGAGCGGGCGTGCCGAACCTCAAACCCGGGCAACGCGTCTCCGCGATGGGCAGCAAAATGTACGCCGAGTACGCGCTCGCGCCGGCGACACAGGTGTTTCCGATACCGGACTCGATCAGTTTTGAGCATGCTGCTGCTTTTCCGGCGCAGGTGCTGACTGCGTGGCACCTGCTGCATACGGCGCACGAGACCAAGCCCGATCAGACGGTGCTGGTGCATTCGGCGGCGGGCGGAGTCGGAATCGTCGCGGTGCAAATCGCGAAGGCCGCGGGCGCGCGCGTGATCGGGACAGTGTCGAACGCGAGCAAGGCCGCCGTGATCAAAGAATACGGCGCGGACGACGCGATCGATTACGTAGCCAATGACTTCGCGGTGGAGGCGAACCGTATCACGGGCGGGCGGGGCGTCGATCTGATCCTCGACGCCGTCGGCGCAACCACGATGGACAAGGGGCTGACCTGCCTAGCGCCGTTTGGGCATCTCATTCTCTATGGACGCGCGAGCGGACCGCCCGAGCCGCTCAACATGTTCAAGCTGTTTGAGAAATCAGCCAAGGTGAGCGCCTTCACGCTGTACACGGTGGCCGGCGTACCCGACTTGATGCGGCGCGGAATCGAAGAATCGTTCAAGCTGATCGCGGAGGGCAAGCTCAAGCTGCTGGTGGGCAAGTCGTTCCCGTTGGCGCAGGCGGCAGAGGCGCACAAATTCATGGAGTCGCGGCAATCGACGGGCAAGCTGGTGCTGATTCCGTAGCGATCCGCCGGGACCGTTTCTTTGCTCCTCGCTCTGCGCGCGATTCGGTTCTGCGCGGAATGCGGTCGTGCTTGTTTTCCGATCTGTCTCACCGGCTCTTCGATTCGCTTTGATCAGTGGCAATTTGCAACTCGATGGCAATTTGCAACTGGTTTCAAATTTCCGCGATGTGCGCAGATCTGATCGACGCCTAAGTATAAACTCATAGTGTTCATTGAGTTTTTGCGCGATCTTTTGTGATCGCGCCGCTTCTTCATCGATTCTCGGCGATCTCTGATACGCGTACTGCGAAATGTTTTTCGCGGCGCGCCGAGTTTTTTCCTGCGCATACGCGGATATTTCCGCGACTCGCTGTGGCACCTCTGTTGCTTGCTCTCTTCCATTTCGCGCTGAGGAGGAACTCATGGAACATTTCAGTAAGGATGTTCGAAAGTTTCGCGAGTTGCGCGCGCCCGCTCGCATGGCCCTGGCCGTGCTGGCAGCGTTGACGTTTATCGCGATAGCGGCGGCTGCTCGTGCGGAGGTCAGGCCGGGCGACTTTATAACACCGGCGAATGCGTCGAAGGTAAAGGATCTCGTCTCGCCGGGCGTCTACTACAAAGTGCTGAACGGCATGTCGATGAAGATCGTGCCGACCGGCGAAGTCGACTGGCCGCCGCCGTACAAGGATGCGACCGAGAAGTACTCGGCGCAGGTGCGGCTCAGCCACGACAATCGCAGCCTGGTCGGTTACGTGGCCGGGCAGCCGTTCCCGCTGATCGCCACCAACGACCCCCAGGTGGCGACCAAGATCATGTGGAACAACGTGTTCCGGCCGCTGCTCACTGACGATTACGACCTGCGCTTTTACGATTGCGAGAGCGTGTACGGCGGCGTCAACAAGCCCAACAACGTGATCAATTATTACCAGATCGGACATTACGCCGGTTACGATCTGGTCGGTCGCGTCGAGGTTGAGCCGATGCCGATCGATCCTGACTTCAAGAAGACCAACCGGCTGTGGCTGTTCGGCCTCTTTCCAGTGCTTGCGCCGCAGGAGGATCGCGGCCAAGGGTTCATCCGCTATCGGTACGAGCAACCCGACCGCGGCGACGACGATTGGAGCTGGAACCCCGGTGACCGCCGGATTCGGCGCCTCAGCGAGGCACTGCAGAGCACGGCGACCGGCCCGCAGACCTGGAATCCCGATCACTACTCGGGCTTCAACGCCAAGACCGAGGAGTACAACTATAAATTTATCGGTGAGCGCGAGATGCTGGGCGTCGCGCATGCTGAGCATTCGCCGGAGCTGAAGTGCGCGACCGACGGCGGCGCCAGCGCGTGTCCCGAGGCGTGGGAGATGCGGCATATGTACATCGTCGAGGCTTCCCCGCGGCGCGAATTGATCGCGCAGGCCCTGCAGAGCAAGACCGTCGTCTATATGGACTCCGAGATGTGGTACCAGCCGTACATCGATGAATACGATCAGCGCGGCCAGCTGTGGCTCAATCACATCTGGTGGACGACGTATCGGGATAGGCCGGTGCCTGACGCGCGCGTTGCGATCTACCCGTTCAAGCGCGAATTCGAGGTTGGCGCGGTCGCGACCGACGTGCAAAGCGGCTTCGCGACGATGTGCTACCTGCCGGGGCTGCAAACTCCGGAGCGCGAATGCTGGTACATCAACATGGGTGCGGTGGACAAGAATTTCTTCACGACCGATGCGATGGTGAAGGCCGCGCCGTAGCATTTGTTTAAGCTGTCGATGGGGCGGCCTTCGGGCACGCCCCATCGACGTTTACGCAGACGCCCTCGATTCGTATCATTGGCGTTGACTCAGCTAATTAACTGATCAGTTAATAGTGGTATTAACTGTCCGGTTAACTAAGCTCGAAGTCGATGGCTGGTCCACGCACAACTGTTCGCAATCTCAATCGCACGCGCGAGAAGATCCTCGCGGCGGCGCTCGTCGAATTTTCGGCGCGTGGCTTCGCCGGCGCGCGCGTCGATGCGATCGCGCGGCGCGCCCGCGTGAACAAGCGGATGCTCTACTACTGCTTCGGCGCCAAACAGGATCTCTATCGCGAGATTCTGCGCCGCAAACTGGCCGAACGTGCCGAATGGATCGAATCCACTCCCGACGACTTCGCCGGTGCGCTGGCACATATGTACGTGACCGGCAGCTCGGATATCCATTTCGTGCGACTGATGGAATGGGAAGCGATCGACAGCGGCGGCAAACGTTGTATCGTCGAGAACGAGCGTCGCGCCCTGTTCGAAAAGTCGGTAGCGCGCCTTCGCGTCCTGCAGCGTAAGGGATCGATTCCTCGCGGCGCCGATCTCACTCAGCTTTTCATTTCGATGTTGTCATTGGCGTTGTTTCCGCTCGTAATGCCCCAAGTCATCCGCCTCATCCACGGCATGGAACCTACCGACCCACGCTTCAGGCGTCAGCGTGCCAATTTTCTCCGCTGGCTTGGAGAGCGTTTGGCTAACCCGACGGCCGCCGCGCGGACTCAGCCGCGACGCAGCCGCAATTCATCGGCGAGATCGAAACCCGCCGTTCGACCCGGCCAACCCGCATGAAGAGACGGACTGTCGTCATCGCTGCTGTTCTGCTGCTCGGGGCCGGCGCCTGGGCTGGCTATTCGAAGCTCCTCAATGTGGCGGTCGCGACCGACAGCCTGCTGGTCTCCGGCAACATCGAAGCCCACGAAAGCGTGGTCAGCTTCAAGGCCGTACAGTCCCGCGTCGTCGCGTTGCCGTTCGACGAAGGTCAGTGGGTGACGGCCGGCACGCTGCTGGCAAAACTCGACGACAGTGACTACCGCCAGCAGGTCGCAATCAACGAAGCCGCTCTCCACGTGCAGGAACAGCAGCTCGCGTCGGCAATGCAGAAGCTCGAGGCCGCGCGCGCCACGGTGGCCGACGACAACGCGGACCTCGGGCAAAAAAATATAGATTACGGTCGCAGTCAGAAGCTCTGGATTGACAAAATTATTTCGGGCGATCAGCGCGACCATACCGAGACCGCGCTCAAGCAATCGAGCGCGGCGATGCAACGCGATGTCGCGATGGAGCGCAGCGCGCAGCAAGACATCGAGGTCGCCAAGGCGAACATCCGCGACGCCAGCGCGAATCTCGAGCTGGCCAAGATCATGCTTGGCTACACCACCCTGCGCGCGCCGTTTTCGGGCGTCATTCTCACGCGGCAAACTGAGCTTGGCGAGGTGATGCAACCGGGGACGCCGGTCGTCACGCTGGCCGATCTCGATCACGTCTGGCTGCGCGCCTACGTGGCCGAAACCGACCTCGGACGAATCCGATGGGGTCAGGCGGCGACGGTTCACACCGACACTTATCCCGACAAATCGTATCCGGGAAAAATTTCGTTCATTTCTTCCGAGGCCGAGTTCACCCCGAAGAGCGTCGAGACTCACAAGGAACGTGTGACGCTGGTCTATCGAATCAAAATCGACGTCGAAAATTCCAGCCATGAGTTGAAGCCCGGAATGCCTGCCGATGCGACGATTCACCTCGGCCCTCCCGTGCAAGAGGGGCAACAGCCGTGGATGACAAGACAGTAGTCGTACGCGATCTGGTCAAGGACTTTCCGGGCGTCCGCGCAATCGATCACCTGAGCTTCGACGTCTCACCGGGCGAAATCTTCGGCATCGTCGGTCCCGATGGCGCCGGCAAGACCACGACCATGCGAATCCTGGCGGGAGTGCTTCCGCCCGACAGCGGCACCGCGACGGTCGCGCGATGCGACGTCGTTGCCGATCCGGAGGGCGTCAAGAATCTGATCAGCTACATGCCGCAGCGTTTCGGCCTCTACGAAGATCTGACGGTGGATGAGAATATCCGATTTTATTCCGACCTGTTCGGAGTTCGCAGAAGAGACCGCGAGGCGCGCGCCGCTGAATTGCTGAAAGCATGCGCCATGAGTGAGTTCCGCAAGCGCCTGGCCGGCAAGCTTTCCGGCGGGATGAAGCAGAAGCTCGGCCTGGTCTGCGCGCTGATTCATACGCCGCGCGTGTTGCTGCTCGACGAGCCGACCAACGGCGTCGATCCGGTTTCGCGCCGCGAATTCTGGGCGATGCTCTACGCGCTCGTCGGCCAGGGCGTGACCGTCGTGAACTCCACCGCGTACCTGGACGAAGCCGAGCGATGCCATCGCGTCGCACTGCTTCATCAAGGGCGGCTGCTCTTTTGCGACACGCCTGCGCGGCTCAAATCGCGGCTGCAGGGGACAGTGGTATCAATCGTGTCGTCGGAGCCGCGCCGCGTCCGAGATGAGCTCACCACAGCCGACGGAGTCTCGAGCGCAGTGCTGGTCGGCGATGCGGTTCACTTGTTTGTCGACGACGCCGAGCGGCGCATTCCCGACCTCAGCGCCCGATTGCGCGGCGGCCAGATTCCATTCGACGAGATCGTCCGCGCAACACCGAGCATCGAAGATCTCTTCGTCCAGGCGGTCCGCAAAGACTCGACCCGAGTGGCAGCATGACGCCCGCGAACGGCATTTCGGTCGAAGTCGAGAACCTGGTTAAGCGTTTCGGCGAATTCACCGCGGTCGATCGCATTTCATTTCAGACGCGGACCGGCGAAGTTTTTGGATTTCTCGGACCCAACGGTTCCGGAAAATCAACCACGATTCGAATTCTGTGCGGATTGCTGCATCCGACCTCCGGCCGCGCCACGGTCGCCGGTTACGACGTCGTCGAGTCGCCCGAGTTGATCCGCCGCAACATCGGCTACATGTCGCAGAAGTTTTCGCTCTACGCCGATCTCACCGTCTTCGAAAACCTGCGCTTCTACGCGGGCATGTACGGCGTGCATTCGACGGAGTTGCGCGGGCGCATCGATTGGGCGCTCGAGATGGCTGGGCTGCGCGGCCGCGAATCCAGTCTCACCGGCACCCTTTCCGGCGGATGGAAGCAGCGCCTCGCGCTCGGCTGCGCTGTGCTGCATCGCCCGCCGATCGTGTTTCTCGACGAGCCGACTTCAGGCGTCGATCCGCTCTCACGCCGCCTGTTCTGGGAATTGATTCAGCGGATGAGCGCCGACGGCGTCACTATTTTCGTCACCACGCACTACATGGACGAGGCCGAATACTGCAACCGCCTAGCACTGATGAATGGCGGCAAATTGATCGCGCTGGGAACGCCCACCGAGCTTAAGCTGGGCTCGATCCAGGGCGCGTTGCTGCTGCTCGAATGCGAGCGGGTCGGCGACGCAATCGAACGCGTGCGCCATCTTGACGGCGTGCGCGACGTCGCCGTCTTCGGCAATGCGCTGCATTTGGTCGTATCTGACGAAGCAGTTGCGCCCGCAATTCGCACAGCGCTCGAGGCCGATGGAATCTCCGTCGCCGGCCTGCATACGATTCGCCCGAGCCTCGAAGACGCGTTCGTCGCATTGACTACTCGACGGGCGAACGACGCACCCACGGAGCTGTCGGTATGAATCTTCGGCGACTGCTCGCAATCTCGCGGAAGGAAGTTTTCCAGGTGCTGCGCGACTCACGCAGCCTGCTGACGGTCCTGCTTATGCCCTTGATGCTCATGTCGACGCTCGGCTACGGCGTCAATCTCGACACCAAACACATCCGCGTGTTCGCGTACGATCGCGAAGGCAGCCAGGCCAGCCAGGATCTGCTCAAGCGTTTTCAGTCGTCCGACTATTTCGATCTGGCCGCTACCGTCACGGATTATCGAGCACTCGGCGCCGCGCTCGACGACGGCCGATGCCAGCTCGCGATAGTGATTCCGTACGATTTCTCCGCGCGCCTGCACGACGGGCGGCCCGTTTACGTCCAGGCCCTCGTCGACGGCTCCGACAACAACACCGCCGAGCTCGCGATTGGATACGCGCAGGGCGTCCTGGCCTCCTATGGCGCCGTCGTTCAGGCCGAATATCTACGCAAGTCCAACGCCCCCAGTGTCAATCCGGTGCTGTCGGTCGATGCACGCACCTGGTTCAACGAGGATCTCGAAAGCAAGAATTTCATCGTGCCCGGCGTCGCCGCGATCGTGATGGCGGTGGTCGGAGTCCTGCTCACCTCGCTGACGGTGGCGCGCGAGTGGGAGCGCGGCACGATGGAACAACTCATCTCGACTCCCGTCACCGCGCTGGAAATCATCATCGGCAAGCTGCTGCCCTACTTCGCGCTGGGCCTGTTCGACACGGCGATTTGCGCGGCGATCGCAGTCTGGTGGTTTCAGGTCCCGTTTCGCGGTTCGGTCGTCGCGCTGGTGGTAGGCTCGGGGATTTACCTTGTCGCGATTCTTGGGCTTGGATTCTGGATCTCGGTCGCCACCAAGAATCAGCTGGCAGCGAGCCAGATTGGCCTGGTGACCGCGTTCCTTCCGTCGTTCCTGCTTTCGGGATTTACTTTCCCAATCAACCAGATGCCGCTCGGCGTGCAGCCCTTCACCTACTTGATCGCGGCGCGCTACTACATCGTCATACTCAAAAGCGTATTCCTGCGCGGCACGGGCCTCAGCTTCCTCGCCGGACCTTTGATTGCGCTCGTAATCTATGCGTCGATCATGGTGTTCCTAGCGAAACGCTCATTCCACAAATCGCTGGCATGAGGGACTGACGTGATAGAGCGGCTGCACCAGCTTCTGATCAAGGAATTCATCCATCTGTTTCGCGATCCCCATGCGCGCTTCTCGCTGCTGGTGCCGCCGCTGCTGCAAATGCTGATATTCGGCTACGCGGCGAGCTACGAAGTGAATCGCGTTTCTACCGCCGTGCTCGATCACGATCACAGCCAGGAAAGCCGCGAATTTCTCGAGCGCTTCAGTGCCAGCAGCCGCTTCCAGATCACCGACGTCCTGCAAAGCGAATCGCAAATCCCATCACTGCTCGATCATCGGCGCGTCGTCCTCGTGCTGCAGATTCAGCCGGGCTTCGCCGAATTGCTGCGCAAGGGGCAGACCGCGCCGGTGCAGGTCGTGCTTGACGGTACCGACTCGAACACTGCGTTGATCGCGGTCGGATACATCAATCAGATCGCAAACCGATTTGCCCAGGACTATCAACTGCAAATGGCCGACCGGCTTCGACCCGCGCTCGCGACCTTCGCACCCGATATCGAACTGCAGGAGCGCCCCTGGTACAACGCCAATCTCGAGAGCCGATGGTTCTTCGTGCCCGGCGTGATCGGCACGCTGGTGCTCGTATCGGTGATGCAGCTGACGTCCTTCGCGGTAGTGCGCGAGCGGGAGATCGGCACGCTCGAACAATTGATGGTTACGCCAATCAGCTCGACCGAATTGATCCTCGGCAAGACTCTGCCGTTTATGCTGGTCGGACTGGCCAATGTGATCGTCGTGGGAATCCTTGGAAGCTGGTGGTTCGAGGTCCCGTTTCGTGGAGATATTTTCGTGCTGCTGCTCGGCACGATGCTCTTTCTGTCGAGCGCGCTAGGCGTGGGGCTGCTGATTTCCACCGTTTGCGAGACTCAGCAGCAGTCCTTTGCGATCTCATTCTTTTACATCTTGCCGGCGATCATGCTGTCCGGGTTCGGCTATCCTATCTCTAGCATGCCGACGGCCTTGCATTGGTTTACCAATCTCGACCCGCTGCGCTTCTACCTGGTCGTCTTGCGCGGAACCTTCATCAAAGGCGTCGGACTGGAGGTGCTATGGCCGCAGATGGTCGCGATGGCCATCCTCGGGGCAGGGACGCTCACGCTCGCAACACTCAGATTTCACAAGACGCTCGATTGATTCTCCAAACGCGATCACATCGGTGGTCGCTGGAGAGGCGATTTGCCGTTGGCGACGGTAGTCTTGTCGTTTCGATTGACGTCGAAACTCCGGATGACCTCCGCGAGTTTCGCCGGCATACCGACTGGCGTCGCGCATGCTGTGCCGGCGCATACGAAAGCGAGCGGAACTCCCTTCGCCGCGCTCGAATCGAACATCGCGCGCGCCGCAGCCGGCATCGATGCGCCGCCGCGATCCGATCTCACGCGCATCACGACTTTGCCGGGACGATAACTCGCCAACGCCGTTTTCCATAAGGCTGCCACGCGCGGATCGGTTGGCGGCCCGGCCACTGCGACCGTCGCTTCGCCGTTCGCGCGATACTCCAGCGCCAGCCCGACCGTCGCAACCGAGTTACTCAGCATCGAATCGGCCATCGTGGGTGCGCGCGCCATCAGTTCGTCCGCAGCCTTCGAATAACTGTCATCGCCCGTGAGGATCGCGAGCTTCATCGACGCGATCGCCATCGTCGCCTGCGCGGACGGTGTCGGTATATCGAAAAACACCTGCCCGCTCGCCTCAGCCTGCCCGATCACCGTGCTCGCGTCTTCGGTTTCGCGATTAACCAACACGCCCGAACCGGCCGCCGCGCGGAAGTTCTTCAGAACTATCGCGGCCAGCTTGCGTGCTTCAGCGAGATATTTCTCATCGGCCGAAAACTGGTACGCATCGATGAGCGCATCGAGCAGATAAACCTGGTCGGCGGCGAGGCCCGAGACCTGTGCGCGGCCATCCGACCAGACGTGAAAGAAACTTCCGTCGGGCGCTCGCATGTTCGCGAGGATGAAGTCGATGTCCGCGAGCGCCGCGCGCTGAAGAGTCGGATCGTCCAACGCCGCCGACGCAGCCAGGTAAGCATCCGCCATCAGCGCGTTCCGATCGGTCATGACGGCGTGATCGACTGGCGGTGTCTGGCGACGCGCTCGCGCCGCGAGCATCGCCGACGATGCCTTTTCGAGCGTCGCGCGCGCTTGCTTCACCGATATCTTCAGCCGGGCCGCTACCTGCTCCGGCGTCATCGCGCAGCGCAGCACGATTCGTCCGTCGGGCGCCAGTGCGGGCGCGTCTTCCATGCCGTAAAACAAGATCGCGGCGCGCGCTTCATCGGCCGGCAGCGCGCGCTTCACTTCCTCGACCGTCCACGTGTAATAGCTGCCGTCGTCGCCTTTGAACGAGTCGGCGTCCTGATGCGAGTAGAACGCATGCGTCTTCGCATCGAGCAGCTCGCGATTCACGTAGCTTACGATCGATTTCGCGACCCGCGCGAAATCCTTGTCGTCGCTCGCTTCGAACGCATCGCTGTACGCGTGCAACGCCATCGCGTTGTCGTAGCCAAGCTTCTCGAAATGCGGCACGCGCCAGTGCGCATCTGTCGAGTAGCGATGAAATCCGCCGCCAAGTTGATCGAACACTCCGCCCGCTGCGATTTTCTTCAGCGTGTCGAGCGCCATCGCCGTGTATTCCGGATGCCCGTAGAAGCCATGCGCGAGTGCGAGTTCGAGCGCCGGGAAATCGTAAAATCGCGGGCCGGGTCCTGACGCGAATCCGCCTGAATCGCGATCATACGACGCCGCCAATCCTGCGAGAATCAGCGAGCGCAGACCGTCGAGCCCCCCGTGCGCCGACGCGTCTCCGCTAGGCGCCGATTTGAGCTTCGCCGCGGTTGCCTCTGCTTCCTTTTCGAGTCCCGCGAGGTCAGATGCGTACACTTGCGAGATGCGCGTGAGCAGCGGGAGCATCGACGAGTTTTCGCCGCCGCTGCCGCCCGGTCCGCTCCCGGGGCGCGGCGGCAGGTATCCCGCCGCGAAAAACAGCGCGCCGTCGGGCGTCGTAAAACACGTCAGCGGCCATCCGCCGGCGCCGGTCAGTTGCGACGCCGCATTCTGATAGTACTCATCGAGGTCCGGACGCTCGTCGGTATCGACCTTCACCGGCACGAAGAGACTGTTGAGAGCCGCCGCAACTTCCGGATCGGCGTACGTCGTCTCGTCCATCACGTGGCACCAATGACACCACACGGCGCCGATGTCGATCACGATCGGACGATTCAGCGACCGAGCCAGCGCGAGCGTCTGCGGACTCCACGATTGCCATCGAATCGCGCTCGACGAGGCCTCTCGCAGATACATGCTCGGCGACGACTTCAGCGCTCCGGCGGGCAGCGCGCTGGCAGAATCAGCCGCGAAACTCGCTTGCGCACTCAGAATGCAAAGGAGCACGGCTGACGCAAGAATTGTTCGCGTTGACATCCTGCTCATGGCACGATAGCTGGAAACTGAAAGCGAGTGGTTAATGTCTGCAGTTGAATTATGAATACCACCCCTGCCAACCCGCAACGCGGCCGATTTCCGTTCTTCGATGTGAGCCGCAAATGAGCGGAAGACCAGCAACGCGCCGCCGCCCGCCCGGAACTCGTAACGGTCCGGCGAAAGTCATCAGGATGCCGACTCCCACAGTGGTCCGCCGGCGCCGTGCGATCAAGGCGGGAATTGGGCTGCTCGTGCTCTCGCTCGTCGCCGCGATCATCGCGCGCTTCTACCTGATGTACACGGCTCCGCCCTCGCCCGAAAAGGTCTCCGGCCTGACCGAGCAGGAAACTGAAATCCTCGGCCTGGTAAATCAGAAACGCGTGCGCGCTGGATTGCCGCCGCTGAAATTCTCGCCGCGCCTCGCCGTGATTGCGCGTGGCCACAGCTACGACATGGCGATGCGCCATTATCTTGCGCACAACAGCCCCGACGGTGTCGCGCCCGCCGACCGCATCAGCGGCGTCGGCCTCGACTACCGCGCCGTTGGCGAGAACATCTACAAGGACGATGACGCCAATTCCGGCGACATCCCGCAACGCGCGATGAGCGGATGGCTCAAGAGCCCCGAGCATCTCGCCAACATCATCTCGGGCAAGTTCACCGAAACGGGTGTCGGAATCGCGCAGTCCGCCGACGGCACCACCTACGTCACACAGGATTTTCTGCGCTGAAGGCCGGAGCCCCGCGATGGACTTCGCTGAACTCGCCGCGCTGGCTTCCGGTCACGCTGAAGCGCGCGCGATTCAGACGGCGCTCAAGCTGGGAATTTTCGACAGTCTCGAGACGGCGCCACTCGACGACGCCGCTCTCGCCACTGCAATCGCGGCCAATCGCCGCGCGACAGCTCTGATAGCCAACGCGATGGTCGCGCTCGGGCTACTCGACAAGCGCGCCAATCGTTACTCGCTCACGGAGGTGTCGCGGCGCTACCTGCTGCGCTCGTCCGCCGAATACCTTGGCGGTTTGATCTTGTTCGACGAAGCGATCTTCGAAACCTGGGCGCATCTCGATCAAGTCATTCGCACCGGTGCGCCCGCGCGGCCAACTGACATGTTCCAGAGCCGTCCCGAGGAGACC
>Ga0210393_10000864_pt1 | contig 25941 bp, 25 predicted proteins | sample IncBWC27OmetaG_FD_160068 | JGI IMG/M metagenome (GOLD analysis project Ga0210393, IMG submission 160068) | Forest soil microbial communities from Barre Woods Harvard Forest LTER site, Petersham, Massachusetts, United States - Inc-BW-C-27-O ...
CTCGCCCGACGAGAACACACCGCACGCGACTTGAACGCTGGGCTGTCCGGACACGCCCACGAGACCGCCATGCGGGTCGAGGGCGGCGTCGTTACGCTCTCTCATTTGGTCGAGCGCGAAGCGCTCTCCATGTACATCGAGCGTGCGAGAGAGCTTACATCCGGGTTGGACGCCCGGATCATAGGCCCAGCCGCCCCCTACTCGTTCGGCCCGCCAGAATGACCGAGGATCTGGACCTCGACCTGCGACGAATCGCCCGGGCGCTGCCCGAGCGTATCGAGGCCGACGCCGAGCACGCGGAGGCAGGTCTCGCCCGTCTCGCCTTGACCGTGATCGAGTTACTCCGTAAGGTCCTTGAACACCAGGCGGTACGCCGGATGGACGGCGGAACGCTGTCGGCTGAGGAGATCGAACGCCTCGGACTCGCGTTGCTCAAGTTGAACGACCGGATGCAGGAGCTGAAGAGCACTTTCGGTCTCTCCAACGAGGATTTGGAGATCGACTTGGGACCCCTGGGTCGCCTGAGATGAGGATGGGATAAACCACGTGTCAGAACTCGTTTCGCCGACGCGAAGCCACGGGCTGGTCGAGATTCTCGACCGGGTACTGGACAAGGGCCTGGTCATCGCGGGCGACATCAAGGTCAACCTCGCGAACGTCGAGCTGCTGACGATCCAGATCCGGCTTTTGGTGTGCTCGATCGACAAGGCCGAGCAAATCGGCTTGAACTGGTGGCGCCACGACCCCCGGCTGACCGCAGGCGGGCAAGGCGCGTCTATCTCCGGAACCGAGCTGTCCGATCGATTGGCACGAATCGAGCAGCAGCTCATCAAACTCTCGCAACCGAGGACGTAAGTCGATGGCCGTCGAACGCTCCCCAAGTGGCAGCTCCCTCATCGACGTCCTGGATCGAGTCCTGGACAAAGGCATCGTCATTGACGCCTGGGTGCGAGTCTCGCTGGTCGGGATCGACCTGGTGACAGTCGAAGCCCGCATCGTGGTCGCGTCGATTGATACATACCTGAAGTATTCCGAGGCGGTGGGGATTACGTCTCCGGTCTCGCGGCCCCGAGAGGCGTTGGCGTCCGCGGACACGGGGGAGTTGGACCGCATGCGGATAGAAAACGCCGAGCTCCGGCGGCGGCTCGAACACCACGCCCGCGGTACCTAGCCCGAGACCAACGATGTGAGCACCGCACAGCTGCTCATGGAACGCGACGGGGTCGACCAGGCCGACGCGCCCGCATTGTTGGAATTTCTGGCCACGCTCACCGAGGCGCCGGATTGCCCTACGGCTTCGGCCTATCTGTTGGCGCGGCTTACCGTGCGGCGCGCAGTGCTGCTGCTCGTCGACCCGATGCGCGACATCTTGAGCGTCTACTCCAGCATCGGCGTCCCGGTCGATGAGCTGGGGGACGAGGGCCTCTCCCTCGGCGACGAGCGGCACCCGCTGGTCGTTTCAGCGATGACCATGACTACCGTCAGCGGGTCGTCGCACCATTTTGGGCTGCCGTTCAGCGAGTGGGTGGCGTTCCCGATGCCACAGCCGACGTTCCGCGGCGCTCCCGTGCCGATCGCCGGTCACCACGCCACTCAGCTCGTCGCCGGCGTTGGCGGTCAGGTGACGCCCGCCTCCCTGCGACCCGGCCAGGCGCCGCTGGGCGTCGTGGTCATCGAGGGGGTGCCGGCGCCGCCACGTCTGGCCTTTCTGGCTCGACTCGTAGCCCTCGCCGGGCCCGTGATCGCGCGGTTCGAGGCGCTTGGCGTGAGCGACGAGGCGGCCGAGCGGCTTCGGCAGCAGCGGGATCGGCTGCGCATGATGATCGATGCGCTGCCCGATCCGATCGTCATTACCGACGCCGCGAATGACATCGTCGTCCAAAACGCCCGCGCCGAACAACTGCTGTCCTCGCGCGAAGGTGACTCCCAGGGTCGACGTCGCGCGGTCGAAATAAACAACCTGCTCTTCACGTCGTACCTGTCGAAGGCGATGATGACGGGGGCCATCGACAAGCAGAGCGGTCCTCGCGAGCTCAACCTCGTCGATCCCACGGAAGGCGCGGATATCCTGTTCGAAGTGCTCGCGCATCCCCTACGCGATGATGTCGATCGCAAAGGTGCCTTCCTGTCGGTGCTGCGCGACGTCACGGATCTCCGGCGCGCCGTCAATGAGCTCGAACGCCATATGCAGCGCGTCAGGCTCGCCGAGATCGATGCGACGCGCGAGCGGGATCGACTCAATCTCATTCTCGAGAATGTCGCCGACCCGATCCTGGTCACGGACGACCGGTCGAACATCATCTTGATGAACGAACAGGCCGAGCGCTTGTTCGAGGCGCCGCCCCCGACGGCGGTGACGACGGTGCGCGGCCGGCGCGTGCAGGCGCAGGCGGTGCGTGGCAACGACATGAAGTTCACAGGTTTCATCTCCGACTTCGCGATGGCGACTGCGACCGCGCGCCGGGCGGAGATGACGCTGACGCGGCCGGATACGGGGGATGCGCTCCCGATGGAGGTCGTGTCCGGAAAGATCCGGAACGAGCGCGATGAGGCGATCGCGATCGTGTCCGTGCTGCACGATCTCACCAAGCAATACGAGAACGCGAGACTGTACGAGGAGCTGAAACGGTCGAGCGAAGGCCTCGAGGCCAGAATTCGCGCGGCGACCGCGGATCTGGCCGAGCAGAACGCGAAGCTCCAGTGGCAGACGCAGGAGGTGGAGCGGGCGAACACGCTCAAGTCCGAGTTCCTCGCCAGCATGTCGCACGAGCTCCGCACCCCGATCAACGCCGTGCTCGGGCACACGGCGAACATGATCGAGGGCATCTACGGTGTCGTCTCGGACGATCAGCTGGAGATGCTCAAGCGCATCCGCTCGGCCGCGAACCATCTGTTGGCGTTGATCAACGATATTCTGGATCTGGCCCGGATCGAAGCCGGGAAGATGCCGTTGCGCATCGAGTACGTGCACGTCAAGAGCATCGTGACCGAGATCTCGCAGCAGATCGAGCCGCTGGTGCGCCGCAAGGGGCTCGATTACGTGATCGAAGTTCCGCCGGACTGCCCGCCGCTGCGCACGGATCGCACGAAGGTCAAGCAGGTGTTGCTCAACCTGCTGTCGAACGCGATCAAGTTCACGCCGCGCGGGAAGATTACGCTACGCGCCGAGTGCGACGCGGATTCCGTGAAGCTCAGGGTGACCGACACGGGGATCGGGATCAAGACGAAAGACCTGAGTGTGATCTGGGAAGATTTCCGCCAGGTCGATCAGACGTTGATCCGCGAGTATGGCGGCACGGGGCTGGGCCTGAGCATCACGCGCAAGCTGCTGGAGCGGCTCGGCGGGCGGGCCGAGGTCGCGAGCGAATACGGGAAGGGGACGACGTTTACGGTGACGCTGCCGTGGCGCGTGGAAGAAGAGGCCCACGCCGTCACGCCCGCGGATCAAGCGGCGCTGCCGTAGGCTCCCTCAGTCCGCGCGGCCGCGGACCTCGCTCGCCCACTGCACGACCTGCTCGAGGAGCGCGCGTGCGCCCTCGCCGTCGCCGCGCATCGCACCCGTGCGCGCCATCGTTTCGGCGACCTCGCGCTTGATCTCGGTGACGACGCGCTCAGTGGGTTCGCCCTGCTCGCGCAAGTGCGTCGCTTGCTCGCGAACCGCATCGCGGAGCTCGACGCTCGCGTTCGGGTCTGATGCGTCGGCGAGACGCACCGCGATCTCCAAACGCTGCAGAGCGCCGGACGAGAGCCGTTTACGGCGAGGTGCTGGCGAATCCGCGTTGATCATTCAGGGACGATCACTGGATCGCCCCGAAATGTCAACAACATGGCTACTGCCCGCGCGCGTACCCCATGAACTTCGCGCGCACTGGCCCGGTGCGCTGGCTGTTGACGAGTTCGTGATCAAACTCGCCATACGCCTGGCTCGCCACACGCACGGTCACGTAGTCGCCCACTTGCCACGCGGCCGTCTCGGTCTGATCCGCGGGATAGATATCCCACACACTGCCGTCATCGATTTGGACGTAGCGACTGCCGGAGCGGATACCCGTGACCGTATGCGCATTCGCGGGCGCCGACGAGCGTGTGTTCGCTGCCGCAGGTATCGCGGGCGCTGGAGCCGCGGGCGCGAACTGCGACGTCGACGCACGCTGCTGCTGCGCGGCGCGTGTGGTGCTGTCGATGAGCGCGGCGCGGTAGCGCTCCAACCACATCTCGAGGGCTTGCACTTCTTGCGGCTTGAGCGTCGTGAGCCCCGTCGACGTGTACTCGTGGAGGCTCATGAGCTCATCGAGATGCACGCCGCCACCATTGCCAGCGTTCGCCTGCGAGGGCGGTATCGTGTCGTACGTGCCTGCCGCCGCAACGGCTGGTGCCGCCGCTGGCGGGCCGACCGGAGCCGGGCGGTCGCCCATGTACACGCCATTCGCTGGCGGGGGCGGCGCGTCGCTGGAGGCGTGCCCGCGGATCGTCGGCAACGTCGTGACTTGCGGCTGCGTGGCCGGCGCTGGCGCGGCGGGCGTGATGCCGGACGCTGGCTGAGCAGTCACTGAGGGAGCAGGCGCTGAGGGAGCGGTGCTCGCGCTGCTCGCGCTGCTCGCGCTGCTCGTGCTACCCGCTCGACTTCTTGGCGACGAGTACACGATGCCCCAACCGTGTTTCGTTGTGTCCTGCTGCTGTTGCTGCTGCGCGTGCGCGAGGGAAGCAAGCAGACAGAGTCCGAGTGCACCAATGCCGCGGTACCACATGAGACGAGCTCCTGACGGTGTTCGTGTTTAGTTGTCTCAGCACTTGCAAATGTAGGACCGCCGCGTAACACGCATGCGACGGCTACCAAGAGCGAACTCGGCTACGCTCTTGTCCTACCCCAGATACAGCCGCGTGTCCCCGTTACTGAGCGGGCAGCCTGAATTCCGCGGTCTGCTCGGTGCGGCGGCCCCGGCGGTCGGTCACGGTTACCGTCAGCGAGTAGTATCCGCGCGGCAGGCGCGGGAGCTGATGATGCGTGCGGGTCGCGTTGGACCCCGCGCGGTCGTCGTACGCCTCGGTCGTCTCGTGTGTTGCGCCGAGGAGCTTTTGCAACCCGGATTCCTGTCTCGTTGCCGTTATCACGGTGTGATAGTGCGAAGCGGTCTTGAGGCCGCAGACACCGTACGCAATCATGGGCCCCGCATCCTCGTGCGTGCTAATCGAGTCGAGCACGACGTGGAATTCGGTGACGCCGCCGCCAGCATCACAGAAGGTTTCTTTGGGCGCGGCCGGCGCGGTCTTCGCCGCGGGCCTGGGCTTTGGCTTCACTGTCGCGGGCGCCAAAATGGGGGGCAACGTGGACGTCGGTGCGGGAAGCGGGTCCGGCACCAGCGCCGTCACGGCCGCCAGTGTCACAGTTGGAGCCGGTGGCGGCGGTAGCGTCGCCCGCCACGTCGCGTACATAGCAGCCGCAGCCGCCGTTGCGGCGAGCGCCAGGCCGCCCACGATCGCGCCCCACGGCGTATGGCGGCGGCGCGGCGGCAATGCCGGCACTTCGAAGCGGGGCGTATCGACGCGAACTCGCTCTGGAGGCAGCTCCCCTAAGCCCTCCAATACGCGGAGCAACTCCTCGCCGTCCTGAACCCGGTCACTCGGATCCTTCTCCAGCATCCGGCGAACGATCGCAAACAGCGACCGCTCCTCGTCGCTGAAGAGCGTTGGCGTCGGGATCGGTGTCGTAACGTGCCCGTAGAGGATCGCAATCCCGTCCTCGCCGTCGAATGGCACGCGCCCGACCAGGCACTGATAGGCAACGACGCCCAGGCTGTACACGTCCGCGCGCTGATCGAGCGGCTTAGCCCGCGCCTGCTCCGGACTCATGTACCGCGGCGAGCCGACGGCCATGCCCGAGTTCGTGAGCGTTCGATGCGTGCCGACCTTCGCGATCCCGAAATCGGCCAACACCCAGCGGTCGTCGTCCCGCATGATGTTGTCCGGCTTGATATCGCGATGCACGACGCCGTTCTTGGCCGCGTAAGCGAGCGCTCGGGCCGTATCCGTGAGCATCGCCCGGATCTCACCCGGCGCCAGCTTCCCGTTCGGCCGCTCAGCCAGCACCCGGGCGAGCGACGGCCCGCGCAGGTACTTCATGACGATGTACGAGACCCGGTCGCCCGAGCGGCCGACCCGATAGATCGGGACGATATTCGGATGTTCCAGGGAGGCCGACGTCCGGGCCTCCCGCTGGAAGCGCTCCACGAAATCCGAGTCGAACGTCATCGCAATCGGCAAAACTTTGATTGCGACGTCCCGTCCCAACGAGCGATCGTGTGCCAGAAATACGACCGCCATGCCACCACGGCCGATTTCTGACCGCACGTCGTATTCGTCGGCCAGAGCGCTCTTTACAACGTCGATGTCGGAGAGTTCGCCTACGATCACACGAGTTGGACGGGCACCATTTCTGGTTAGTCACGCGCCGGCGCGCTTCGCTGCGCCGGCGCGACGCCTCGAGGCAGCGGCGCGGCCCTAGATCGTCACTTCAGCACCTGCGCTGGCCGCTGCACGAGGCTAGTCGGTTGCAACGCTCGGCTTGGTCCTCGCTTTTAGGTCACTGTGACTCCCGTCACACCGAGAGAGCATGCACCGTTCATAATTTGTTCACACGATGATCGACCGCTATTTCACCCACGAAGGTGAGCAATGGCGATGCTCCGTCGCCGTCACGCCGGCCGCCCCGGCCGGCCGGCCCCGGAGCGCCGTGTCGGTCGAAGAGGGCCGCACGCGGCTCTACTTCTGGTCCGCCTCCGGTGAGATGCGGTCGATCCTCTACCCAACCCCCCGGCGCCTCACGGAAGAGGAGATCCAGGCGGTCTCCGACGACCAGCTCCGCGAGCTTCTCGATGCGCCCGACGTGAAGACCATGGGTCGGCTTCCTATCGCCGGATAAGATCGATTAAGCTCTGAGCGTGGGTCTCACGCTCTCACCTACTCAACAGAAAGCCCGCAAGGCGCTCGTCGCCGCCATTACCGGTCCGGGCCTCGTCGCTCTGGCCGCCGAGTCCGGCATGGGTCGAACGACCATCCTCGGTACGCTCGGCGCCGATACCAAAACGGTCCGGCTGGACATTCGCGACTTCATGGCCGCGCTCGGCCGCCACCACCCGCTCGCGCTGGAAGAGACGTGGCACGAGCTCGTGGCGACCGCGCTGACCCGCGACGCCCAGCTGGTCCTGTTCGACGACTTCGAGTCGATCCTCAACGTCTGCCTCGGCCACATGTACCCCCGCACGAATCTGCTGTGGGGCGCGATCGAGTCGGTGTCCCGTATCGCCCACGACGCCGGCAGATCCGTAGTCGTCTCGATGGACAAACGCACCTGTGGAATGATCTCCGGCTGCGTCAAAATGGGCAGCCTCACGCCGGAGGATTACGCGCACTTTCTCGGGGTGTTTCTCGGGGCTGACCGCCCGGGCCGATTGGATGTCGGACGGATTCACCGCTTCGCTCGAAAGCTCACGGCCCGCGCGCTGGAGACCAGCTGCACGGCCCTCCGTGAGAAACGCGATCTCGACACCGATGGCTTCGTTGAGTACCTCCGTGTGCATCAACTCGCCACCAACGTCGACCTGGGCGAGGTCGAGGCGGTCGCGTTGGATGAGCTCAAGGGCGTCGACGATGTCATTCAGGCGCTCGAAGCGAATCTCGTGCTGCCTTTCGAGGAACCCACGCTCGCGACTGAGCTGGGGCTCAAGCCGAAGCGCGGAGTGCTCCTCGTCGGACCACCGGGCACGGGTAAGACGACGATCGGGCGCGCGCTCGCCCATCGCCTCAAGAGCAAGTTCTTCCTGATCGACGGGACTGTCGTTGGAGGGACGCCCAACTTCTTCGCGACCGTGCACCGGATCTTCGAGGCCGCCAAGCACAACGCGCCGAGCATTGTGTTCATCGACGACAGCGACGTGTTGTTCGAGGATGGCTCCGATCACGGGTTCTATCGCTACCTCCTCACGATGCTCGATGGGATCGAGTCGGAGTCCGCGGGTCGCATCTGTCTCATGATGACCGCCATGGATGTCGCGAGCCTGCCGCCGGCGCTCGTGCGATCCGGTCGCGTGGAGCTGTGGCTCGAGATGCGCCTGCCGGACGCGGACGCACGGCAGGCGATCCTCACCCAACGCTGCGCCTCGCTTCCTGCCTCGGTCGGACCCGTCGACGTCGCGCGCCTCGCAGCCGCAAGCGAAGGCCTTACGGGAGCGGATCTCAAACGGGTCATCGAAGATGGGATGCTGCTTCTAGGCTACGATCGCGCCCGGCACCAGCCGCAACGGCCGGCGGTCGACTATTTTGTGCAAGCGGTCGAGGCGGTCCGCGCCAACAAGCAGCGTTACGCCGCGGCGTCGAACCGAGGGCGCATGGGTGTGCGAGGGAAGAATATTCCGCCGATGGTGTTTCAGCAGATGGCCCGCGCGATGGAGTCTGGCGGTACGATGATCGACGGCTTCTTCGGTGATGCCGGGGGCGACGAGCCCTAGCGGCGAGCCCATGCCCGATGAAACGGTGCTCGTCATTGACGACGAGCCGCAGATCCGCCGTGTGGTACGGAATGCCCTCAAGGACGAAGGCGACATCGCGCGGACCATAGAGGCGTCAACCGGGGCCGAGGGGATCGACCGGGCGGCGGCGGAGCGCCCGTCGTTGATCGTGCTCGACCTCGGACTCCCCGACATGACTGGCGAGGCGGTCTGTCGCGAGATCCGTGGCTGGTCGACCGCGCCCATCATCGTCCTCTCGGCCCGCCACTCGGAGCGCGAGAAAGTCGCCCTCCTCGACGCCGGCGCCGACGACTACGTGACCAAGCCGTTCTCGACCGTCGAATTCCAGGCCCGGGTCCGCGCTCAACTCCGTCGATCACGGCTGGCCGGCGCCGGTGACACCGGCGAGCCGCTGGTCCTGGATGGTGGGGCCATCACGATCGATCTCACGAAGCCCCAGCTCGTCAAGCAAGGCGCGCCCGTGCACCTCACGCGCACCGAGTGGGAGCTCCTGCGCGTGCTCGTCTCCCACGCCGGGCGCACCCTGACGCACCGCGAATTATTTACCGCGGTCTGGGGCAACTCGTTCGGCGACGCGCAGCAATACCTCCGCGTCCACATTCGGAGCCTGCGCCGAAAGATCGAGCCCGATCCCGTCCGGCCGCGCTACATCATTACGGAACCCGGCGTCGGATACCGTCTCGAGCCGACCGCGTGACGCGTGTGACGCGCCGGCAGTTCGGCGAGTACGCGCTCTGGGTCGCCGCGCTCTTCCTGGTGTGGGCCGCCATGTTGTCCGTGCGGTCGCGGCTCAACGAGGCCCACGTCGCCCTCACGTTCCTCCTCGTTGTGCTCGGCGCCTCGGCGCGCGGAGGCCGCACGTTCGGGCTGGCTATCGCGGGTGCGGCGTTCGTGCTCTTCGATTGGTTTTTCTTGCCGCCGTACGGCGCACTGGCCGTGAGCAACCCGCTCGACTACGTGGTGCTGCTCGCGTTCCTGGCCACGAGCTTCGTGGCGGCCCAGCTACTCTATCGGGCCCAGGCCGAGGCGACGCTGGCGCAGCGACGGGCGGCCGAAATCGACCGATTGGCCGCGCTTGGCTCCGAGTCGCTGAACGCCGGCCAACCGCAAGACGCGCTCTTCGCGGTGGCCGAAGTCATCCGGACGACGCTCAAGCTCGATCAATGCGTGATCTTCCCGCGCGAGACACCGCCCGCCGTCACGCAGTCTCCGCCCGACGTGCGGGCCGATCGCACGATCGCGCCTGGTCTCGTCGCCTGGGTCCTGCAGCACGGAACCGAGGCCGTGCTCTCCGCCGACGGCACGACACGGCTAGCGTGGGACGGTCCCGCGCGACTCGAGACCGTGCCGCAACCGCGGGCGCTCTTGTTACCGCTCCGCGTGCGCGAGCGCAATGTCGGCGTGCTCGCCATCGTGCATGACGGCGGGCTCGAGCTCGACGCCGAAGCCCGGCGCGTGCTCGACGCGCTCTCGTACTACGCCGCGCTCGGCGTCGAGCGGGCGCGGCTCGTAGCCGACGCGCAGCACGCCGAGGCGCTGCGGCAGGCGGACAAGCTCAAGGACGCGCTGGTGGCGTCGGTCTCGCACGACCTCCGGACGCCACTCACGACGATCAAAGCGCTGGCGCACGATATCTCCAACGGTGGCGACGAGCGCGCGACGATCATCGAGCAGGAAGCCGATCGACTGAACGAGTTCGTCGCCAACCTGCTCGATCTGTCGCGGATCCAGGCCGGGTCCTGGCAGCCGAGTCCCGAAGCGAACGAGGCCGAAGATCTCGTCGGCGCGGCGCTGCAACGAGTGGCGGGTCCGCTCGGCTCCCGCGCCGTCAATGTGTCCTTGGATCCCGACAATCCGATCCTCATCGGCCGTTTCGATTTTACGGCGACATTGCGCGCGCTCGTCAACCTGCTCGACAACGCGATCAAGTACGCGCCCGCCGCGTCCCCGATCGAGCTCTCGGTCAAGCGGGATGGCAACATGATCGCGTTCGCGGTCGCCGATACGGGGCGGGGCGTCCCGGTGTCCGATGCCGAACGTGTGTTCGAGCCGTTCTACCGGCCACCCGGCACGCCCCCCGATATTGGTGGTGCAGGGTTGGGTCTCTCGATTGCCCGCGGCCTCGTCGAAATGCAGGGAGGGTCGCTGCGCTACTCGCCCCGGCCGGGTGACGGCAGCGTGTTCACGCTCCGCGTACCTCTTCACGAAAAATTTATGTGAAGAAGCGGCTTGCATACGCGGCCTTAACGCCCACGCCGGTAGCATCCATCCGCTATGTTCGATCTTCTCTACATCGCGATCACGGTCGTCTTCTTCGGCCTGATGCTCGCGTTCGTCCGCGGCCTCCAAGTCTTGGGCCGCGACAAATGAGCCTCGACGCGATGATCGGCGGTCTCGTGTCCGCTGTCCTTCTCGTCTATCTGGTCTACACGCTGCTCCGTCCCGAGAAGTTTTGATCATGACGGTGAACGGCTGGGCCCAGATTGGGTTCTATTGCCTGGTGCTGCTCGCGGTGACGAAACCCGTGGGTCTGTACCTGGCCCGCGTCTACGACGGCACCTACCGGTGGCTCGCGCCCGTCGAGCGGGTCATCTACCGCCTGTGTGGCGTCGACCCCGACGACGACCAGCACTGGACGCAGTACGCCGCCTCGCTCGTGATCTTCAGCGCCGCGACGATGCTCGTGACGTATCTCGCGCTCCGGTTGCAGCACCTCTTGCCGCTGAATCCGGAGCATCTCGCGGCTGTCACCGACCGGCAAGCGTTCGAGACCGCGGCGTCGTTCACGACGAACACGAATTGGCAGTCATACGCGGGCGAGACGACGATGTCGTACTTCTCGCAGATGACGCAGCTCGCGTTTCACAACTTCGCGTCGGCTGCCGTCGGCATGGCCGCGGCCGTCGCCTTGGTTCGTGGCATCGCGCGGCAATCGGCCGGGCGGCTCGGCAACTTCTGGGTCGATGTCGTGCGCGGGACGTTGTACGTCCTCATTCCCGCCTCGATCGTGTTGGCGCTGTTATTCGTGCAGCAGGGCGTCATCCAGAATTTCAAGCCGTACGCGCACGTGACGACACTCGAGGGCGGCGCGCAGACGCTGCCGATGGGGCCCGTCGCGAGCCAGGAAGCGATCAAGCAACTCGGCACGAACGGCGGCGGGTTCTTCAACGTCAACTCCGCGCATCCGTTCGAGAATCCCACGCCGTGGAGCAACTTCCTGCAGATGCTGGCGATTTTTATTATCCCCGCCGGCTTGGTGTATTTCTTCGGCCATCAGGTGAAAAGTCCCAAGCACGGCTGGGCGGTCTGGTCGGCCATGTTCATTCTGTTCTTCGCGGGCACGACGACCGCCTATTGGGCCGAGGCGCGCGGCAATCCGATCCACCAGGCGCGAGGGATTGCCGTCGCTGACGGCAATATGGAGGGCAAAGAGGTTCGCTTCGGGATCGTCAGCTCGGCCCTCTATGCATCGATCACGACGGACGCCTCGTGCGGCGCGGTGAACGCGATGCACGACTCGTTCACGCCGATCGGTGGCCTTGTCCCGATGGTCAACATCCAGCTCGGCGAGTTGGTGTACGGTGGTGTTGGCGCCGGCCTCTACGCGATGATCGTCGAGATCGTGCTCGCGGTGTTCATCGCCGGACTCATGGTCGGGCGGACCCCCGAGTATCTCGGCAAGAAGATCGAGAGCCGGGAGATCCGGATGGTCATGGTGTACGTGCTGGTCTACGCCTTCGTCGTCCTCACGTTCACCGCGGTCTCCGTTGTCACGAAGCCCGGGCTCGCGGGACTGAATAATGCCGGCCCGCATGGGTTCTCCGAGATCCTCTACGCGTTCAGCTCAACGGTCGCGAACAACGGCAGCGCGTTCGCCGGCCTCACTGGGACGACGTACTACTACAACACGATGTTCGGGCTCGCGACCATGTTCGGGCGGTTCGCGATGATGGTGCCGGCGCTGGCGCTGGCGGGGTTCTTGGCCGAGCGGCGCGTGGCGCCGGAGACGGCCGGGACATTCCCCGTGACGACGCCACTGTTCGTGGTGCTGCTCCTTGGCGTCATTGTCATCGTCACCGCGCTGACGTTCTTCCCGGCGCTCTCGCTCGGCCCGATCGTCGAGCACTTCCTGATGCAACATGGCATACTCTTCTAGACCGCTCTTCGATCCGCCGATCGTCAAGCGGGCGATCCGGGATTCGTTCGTCAAGCTCAATCCGGCGCATCTGGTCCGGAACCCCGTCATGTTCGTCGTCATGATCGGGAGCGTGCTCACCACGCTCGTGGTCGTCCGTGACGCGGTGACTGGACACGGAGAGCTCGGCTTCTCGATACAGCTCACGCTGTGGCTGTGGTTCACGGTGTTGTTCGCCAACTTCGCCGAGGCGATGGCCGAGGGGCGGGGCAAGGCGCAAGCCGACACACTGAGAAAATCTCGGACGCAAACCGTCGCCAAGCGCCTGCGTTCGCGCGACGACCGCGGGCACTTCGAAACGGTCCCCTCGTCGTCGCTCTCGAAGGGCGACTATGTGGTCGCGCTCCCAGGAGACGTGATTCCTGGCGATGGCGATGTCGTCGAGGGTGTGGCATCGGTCGACGAGTCCGCGATCACGGGCGAGTCTGCTCCCGTGATTCGGGAATCCGGTGGCGATCGTTCCGCCGTCACCGGTGGCACGCGCGTGCTCTCGGACTATCTCGTGATACGAATTACCGCCAACGCCGGCGAGACATTCCTGGACAGAATGATCGCGCTGGTCGAGGGCGCCACGCGCCAAAAGACGCCCAATGAGATCGCGCTGACCATTCTCCTGTCCGGCCTGACGATCGTGTTCCTGCTGGCGGTGGTTACGCTGCAACCGTTCGCGATCTATAGCGGCACCGCGATCAGCATCCCGGTCCTCGTGGCGCTCTTAGTGTGCCTCATTCCGACGACGATCGGCGGCTTGCTCTCGGCCATCGGCATTGCCGGCATGGACCGAGTGATCCAGCAGAATGTCATCGCCATGAGTGGCCGGTCGGTGGAAGCGGCTGGCGATGTGAACACGCTCCTGCTCGACAAGACAGGAACGATCACCCTCGGCAACCGCCAAGCCGTCGAGTTCGTCCCGATGCCTGGCGTGACTCCTGAGCAACTCGCCGACCGCGCCCAACTCGCGTCGCTGGCCGACGAGACGCCCGAGGGCCGCAGCATTGTCGTGCTGGCAAAGGAGAAATTCGGCCTGCGCGGCCGCCAGTTGAGCGACGCCGAGAACGTCTTGCCGCCGGCCCAGCTGGCCGCGGTGGGGGCAGAGGTCGGCACCGTCAGGATTGCGTCGCAGGAGAGCACGAGCACGGCGCAGCCGAAAGATGTCGAGTTCGTGCCGTTCAGCGCGTCCACGCGAATGAGCGGCGTCAATCTGCGCGGTGGCGGCGCGCTCCGAAAAGGCGCCGGCGACTCGATCGGCCGCTGGGTGCAGGAGAACAATGGCACGATCCCCCCGGAGCTCGACGCCGCGGTCGCGCGGATCGCGCGCGAGGGTGGGACGCCGCTCGTGGTCGCGGAGAAGACCGATGGAGCCGCGCGGGTCCTCGGCATCATCTACCTGAAGGACATCGTGAAGGGCGGCATGCGCGAGCGGTTCGACCGCTTGCGGGCCATGGGCATTCGCACGGTGATGATCACGGGTGACAACCCGCTGACCGCCGCGGCGATTGCTCAGGAAGCGGGTGTCGACGATTTCCTGGCCGAGGCAAAGCCGGAAGACAAGATGGCGCTGATCAAGCGCGAGCAGGCCGGTGGGCGGCTCGTCGCGATGACCGGCGACGGGACGAACGATGCGCCCGCGCTGGCGCAGGCGGACGTTGGCGTCGCCATGAACACCGGGACGCAGGCCGCGAAGGAAGCCGGGAACATGATCGATCTCGACTCGAATCCGACCAAGCTGATCGAGATCGTCGAGATCGGGAAGCAACTGCTCATGACGCGTGGGTCGCTGACCACGTTTTCGATCGCCAACGACGTCGCGAAGTATTTCGCGATCATCCCCGCGATGTTCACGGTGACATTCCCCGTGCTCCAGTCACTCAACGTCATGCGGTTGCACAGCCCCAACTCGGCCATCTTGGCCAGCGTCATATTCAACGCGCTGATCATTGTCGCGCTGATCCCCCTGGCTCTGCGCGGCGTGCGCTATCGCCCAATGGGCGCCGCCGCGATTCTGCGCCGCAATCTCTTCATCTACGGCGTCGGGGGCATCATCGTGCCGTTCGTATTTATCAAACTCATCGACATGATTCTGGTCGCCACCCATGCTGCGTAATCAATTACGCCCGGCGATCGCGCTGACGTTCATTCTGATCGTGATCACGGGGTTGATCTATCCAGGCATCGTCACGGGTCTCGCGCAGGCGCTCTTTCCGCGCCAGGCGAACGGCTCCCTTGTCGAGGCCAAGGGTCATGTCGTGGGCAGTTCGCTCATCGGTCAGCAGTTCTCATCAGCCGCGTATTTTCACCCGCGGCCATCGGCCGCCGGGTCTGGATATGTCGGTGATTCGTCGTCGGGAACCAACAAGGGCCCGACGGACCGAAAGTTGGCGGATACGCTCATCGCGCAAGCCGTCGACAGCGCCGTCAAGAATGACGGCGCGATCAAGGGGCAGATCCCGGCCGACATGGTGACGTCGTCAGGCTCGGGCCTGGACCCTGACATCTCGCCGGCGAACGCCGGGCTGCAGGTCGCGCGCGTGGCCAAGGCGCGAAACATCCCCCCCGAGCGCGTGCGGGAGCTCGTCGCCGATCACACGGAAAACCGCCAGCTCGGGCTCTTCGGCGAGCCGCGCGTGAACGTGTTGGTGCTCAACCTGGCGCTGGACTCGATGTTCGCTGCTCCTCACAACCACTAGCCCTTCTCAATTATGCGAAATTTTCTCGGCGTCTACGCACTGGCGTGGGCGCTGGGTGGCGCCGCATCTGCCCAGCAGCCCGATTCCACGAAGTCTGACTCGACGAAGTCGGCAAAGCCCAAACCGCCCGATCCGTTCTCATTCGCCGACTTCACGTGGGTCAACGGCAACAGCCGCGCCCACACCTCCCCGCTCGACACCAAGTGGTTCACACCGGAGATCCGCGTCGACGTCAACTTCGTCAGTGACTTCAATCGCCCCAAAGACCACACGCTCGATGGTGCTGCCGAGATGGGCCGCACGAGCGAGTTCCAGCTCCAACAATTCGGGATCGGCGGCGACTTTCACTACGACAACGTTCGCGCGCGACTCATGACCCAGTTCGGCGCGTACTCGACCGAGACGCCACGCGACGATGCCAGCCCATCGCGCGGCCAGTTTCAGCTCGATAACGCCTACCGATACATCTCCGAGGCGTATGGCGGATATCACTTCGATGTGATGAACGGTATCAACGTCGACGTCGGCATCTTCGACTCGTACATCGGTCTCTTCAGCTATTACAACGCGGACAACTGGGCGTACCAGCCGTCATATGTGTCAGCCAACACGCCGTGGTTTTTCAACGGCCTGCGCGTGCAGATGTTCCCGAGCCAGAAGCTCAAGGTCGAGTTCTGGCTGATCAACGGCTGGCAGTCGTACGGCATGTTCAATAGCTCGCCCGGCTACGGCACGCAGATCCTCTGGAGACCGACCGGCTTCATCGAGGCGTTGTCGAACGACTACTGGGGGTACGATGACCTGGGCGCACCGTCGCGCTCCCGCATCCATAGTGACAACAGCTTCTTGATGAAGTACTACGATTCACCGAACAGTCTGTGGGACAAGTCGGCTTTCTCGTTCACGTTCGACATCGGCTGCGAGTTCGGCGATCATGTGAACTGTGCCAAGGCCGGACCGGGCCGGCCCCAGCAGTACTTCGTCGGCTTCATGCTCTATGACCGCAACTGGTTCTATCACGACCATTTCGGCATCACGGTCGGCGGCGGCGCCATCAACAATCCTGGCCGATACCTCGTTCTGCCGCCGCCGATCAACGGCGCCACCGCGGCGGTCCCTTCGCCGTATTTCACGTTCAATCCGGGCGACCAATACCACGCCTGGGATGCCTCGATCTCGTTCGACTGGGCGCCGAATGACTTCTTCATGTTCCGCATCGAGCCCGATCGGCGCGGCGCGAGCGTCCCGTATTTCGTGGGGCGCCAGGGTATCACGCCACCCGGTGGCAATACCGGCACACCGCAGACGGCAGTGCCCGGGTGGAACCCGGATCTCGTCAAGGAGGAGATGCGCGTGAACTTCGCCGTGCTGGTCAAGATGTAAGAAAGGGGTAGCCCGATGTCGCCCAATGGACCACGTTATGGCGCATGCTTGCGCGCACGCGTCTCTCGGGATTGCTGGTGCTCTGGCTCGCTCCCATGTGCGCCGGCGCGCAGACGAGCGCGCCGGCCGCACCGGCCGCCGACACGACGCCCAAGATCGCGTTCGGCGCGTTTATCGATGGCTACTACGCGTGGGATTTCGACCGCCCGTACAACTTCGACCGCGCGTACACGACGCAGCCGGCGCGGCACGCCGAGTTCAACATCAACCTGGCGTATGTCGAGGTGAAGCTCACCGCGCCGAACTTTCGCGGGCGACTCGCCCTTCAATTCGGTACGTCCGTGCAGGACCTGTACGCGGCTGAGCCGCACATCGGCGACGTGAGCGGCCCATCCGTCGCCGAGTTCATCCAGGAAGCGACGGCCGGCTACAAGCTCAGCCCGACCCTGTGGATCGACGGCGGCATCTTCGCCGCGCACACGGGATACGAGGGCTGGATCTCGCGCGACAACCTGACGTACACGCGCTCGATCATGGCCGACTATTCCGCGTACTACGAGGCCGGCGTCAAGCTGACCTGGACGCCGTCTCAGGCTGTGGCGGCGCAATTTCTCGTCCTGAACGGCTGGCAGGACATCTCGAACTACAACACGCCGCCCGCGCTCGGCGCTCGCGTAGATTACACCGTGTCGCCCGTGCTCACGCTGTCGTACGACAACTTCGTGGGGGTCGTCTCGCCCGACACGGTCATCCCACAGGTGCGGTTCTTCAACGAGTGGATCGCCCAGTACAACCCGACCGCTCGCTGGCAGTTGGCCGCCGCGGTCGATGTAGGGCTCCAAAGCCGGACCGCGACCGCGCATGGGACCGCGACCTGGGATGGCGCCGCGCTCATCGCCAAGTATCACCCGACCGCCAAGGTCGGCATTGTCGGCCGGATAGAGCGCTACGCCGATCCCAGTCGGGCGATCATTCAGACCAACCTGCCGACGACGTTCGAGGCGAGCGGCGCGTCACTGGGGGTAGATGTGAGCCCCGTGTCGCGGCTGCTCTGGCGAACGGAGGCGCGAGCGTTGCGCGCCGACCGGCCTGTCTTCCCGCTGCACCACGCCGGCGATTACTCTCGCAATGACGGGTTCCTCGTCACCTCGCTTGCCCTGACCATTTGAGCGACTTTCTCACTCTCGTCCGGCAGCGTGAGCGCGGTAAGCTCAAGCTGTACATCGGGTCGGCGGCCGGCGTCGGCAAGACGTACCGGATGCTGAACGAGGCGTGCGCCTTGAGAAATCGCGGAGTCGACGTCGTCATCGCGTTTGTCGAGACGCACGGGCGTGCGGACACGGAGGCGCAGATCGGCGATCTCGAGATCGTGCCACGCAAGCGCATCGAGTACCGCGGTGTGACGCTCGAAGAAATGGACGTCGAGGCGGTCCTCGCTCGGCATCCGGATATCGCCGTCGTTGACGAGCTAGCGCACACGAACGTCCCTGGGGCGAAGCACGCCAAGCGGTGGCAAGACGTCATGGAGTTGCTCGACGAGGGCATCAATGTCATCTCGGCCGTCAACGTCCAGCACCTGGAGTCACTGAACGACGTCGTCGCGCAGACCCTCGGCGTCACCGTGCGCGAAACGGTTCCCGATTGGGTGGTCGCGACGGCTGACCAGGTCGTGAATCTCGACCTCTCAGCCCAAGACCTGCGTCAGCGGCTACAAGAAGGGAAGATCTATCCCAAAGAAAAAATTCAAGCGGCGCTAGCGAATTTTTTCACCGAAGAAAATTTGACCACGCTCCGTGAGCTCGCGCTCAGAGAAGTGGCGAGCTCAGTAGACAGAACACGGGAGCAGATCGTCCGTCGCGAGGCGGGCGAGGCGCCGGCGCCCAAGACCGTCGACCGCGTTCTCGTCGCGCTCTCCAGCGACCCGCCGCAGTCGGCGGTTCTCTTGCGCAAGGCGAGCCGCATCGCCGGCCGCCTGAATACGGACTGGTACTGCGTGTACGTTCAAACACCGGACGAAGCCGCCGACCGGATCGACTCCACGGTCCAGCGCCGTCTCGTCGACAACATTCAGCTGGCGCAGGCTCTCGGCGCCGAGGTCGTGAAGCTCACGGGTACCGATGTCGCAGCGACGCTCCTCGAGTTTGCCGGCGAAAAGGGCGTGACCTTGATCCTGACGGGTCAGAGCCGCCGCCCGTGGTTCCAACATCCGTTCCGCGGCTCGGTCGTGGCGCAACTCGTGAAGAACACGCAGGGGCTCGACGTGCTCGTCGCTTCCGGCGTGGACCGGGAGGACGACTAGTGCGCGTCGGCGCGCGTCTTTTTCTATCTCTGGTGCCCGCGATCCTGGGGGTATTTACCGTTGCTGGGCTCGCCTACTGGGGCGAATACGGACGTCAGGCACCACATGTGCTAGTCATTACGGCGGTGATCGCGTCGGTGGCCTCACTGATCATGACATGGATGAACACGCAATACGTGGCCAAGAGAGTGAACAGGCTCGCCGAGGGGACTCCCCACGAAGGGGGTTCTGGCGCGTTCCGGTTGCGCGATGTCGCCGACGCAGTCACGGGCCGAGCAATCTCGACCGGCACGCGCGATGAGCTCGATCGCATCGAGCAGACGGTCGATCGGCTATCGGGCGAGCTGGAGCGCGTGCGGGCCGAACGGAATGTGAGCCAAGCCGAGTCCAGCGAGAGAATTCGCGAGTATACGAAACTCTTGGCCGATGCGACGGGCGACGCCATGAAGCAGCTCGACGAAGCGCGGCTGCCATTGCATATCCTGCTCGACAACAAGTTCGGCGATCTCAACGAGAACCAGGAAGAGATGCTGGCCGCCGCTCGCTCGGCGGTAGAGCAGGCCGACCTTCGCCTTCGCCGGTTGCGCGAGATCGTCGACATCGACGCCGGACGCGTGCCGCTGCGCAAGGATGCGGTGCGCACGGGTGATCTCATCACGTCGCTGCTGCCGGGTCTCAATGCCCAGGGCCAAGAAGCTGGCGTCGAGGTGACCGCCGATCTCGCGCCCGCGCTCCCTAGAGTCACCGCTGACCGGGCGAAACTGCAGGAGGCCTGTGGGCTCTTGCTGAGTGAGCGCGTGCGCGGGCTCCCGCCGGGCAGCAAAGTCTCGATCTCGGCGGAACCCTCTGGAGACGTCGTGAAGATCGACGTCAAGCATCCAGGTGGTCCAGAGGGGACGGGTGCCGACACGGCGCTCGCCAGACGCCTCATTGCGGCGATCGGTGGCACCGTCGAAGATCACGATGGTATAACCACGATCACGTTGCCGAGGAACTAATGCGCACGCTGTCTCTACTCGCGGTGGCCGCGATAGCGGCGCCGGGCATTGTCGAATACCAGATCCCGCGCGGTGGCGCGTTCCCGCATGATCCGGCCGTCGGGAAAGACGGCATCGTGTGGTACACGGACCAGGCGAATAGCTATATCGGCCGCCTCGACCCGGCGACGGGAAAAATCACCGACTATCCGTGTCCTACGCCGAGCTCGGGCCCACATGGCATCACCGTCGCCAACGACGGCGGCGTGTGGTACACCGCGAATCGTATCGGGAAAATCGGACGGCTCGACCCGGCGACGGGCAAGATTCAGGAGTTCGTGCTGCCCAAAGAAGCCGATGATCCGCACACGCTGATTGTCATTAACGGCAAGGTGTGGTTCACCGTGCAACAAGCCGATCTCTATGGCGTCTTGGATCCGTCGACCGGAAAGGCCACCATCTGGCCGGTGCCAGTGAAGAAAGCATTGCCCTATGGCATCGCCGAAGCGCCCGATGGGCGCCTCTGGATTGCCTTGTTCGGCACGAACCAGCTGGGCCGCGTCACGCCATCGAATGGCGAGATGAAGTTGTACCCGCTACCAGACGCGAACACCCGTCCGCGCCGGATCGTCGTCGACGGCGCCGGCCAGGTCTGGTACACCGACTACTCCCGGGGCTTTCTGGGCATGTTGGACCCGAAGACTGGCGAGACCAAGCAGTGGCCGGCGCCAGACGGGAAGGGGGCGGGCCCCTATGGTATCGCGATCGGCCCAGACGGGAAGATCTGGTATGACGAGTCGGGGTCGAGTCGCATCGTCTCATTCGACCCGAAGACGGGACAGTCCACGACAGTGGACATCCCCACCAAAGGGGCCATCGTGCGCAATATGGAAACAGATTCGACCCGTGGCCGACTGTGGCTGGCGCTCTCCGGCACGGGCCGAATCGGGCGCATCGATTTACGTTGAGGGCCATGTATTCACGGTATTTGGCACTGGCCGCCGCGGCCGCGACCGCGGTCATTGTCGGCGCGACGTCGGGTTGTCTCGGCACCACTGGCATCGCCGCTCCGCCGCCCGCGGACACCGTCTGCGCCCGCGGCGCGCTCAAGCCCGGCGATAGCATCGTCAACATATTCGACGCCGCCAATGGCTGTCGCACCGTCGATCTCTACTCGGCCGAGACGACGTTCGCCAACGCGTATACGGTGGCGCTCACGGCGGGGTCGGGCTACCTCATCACCATGGGCACGACGGACTCGAACCCGTACCTGCGGTCGTCACTCGAGCTCGTGAACACGAAGAAGAAGTTGCTCGCGTACGACACGTACTATTTGCCCCAGCAAGCGGCGCTGACGTTCGTCGCGGACAGCACGGTCAACTGGACGGTGAGGGCCGCCACCCTGGACACGCTCGCCGGCGATCTCGGGCAGTATTTCATCAAGATGCAGTCGTGCAAGGTGCCCATCGCGGTGCTCGCCAACTCGACGGATTCGGCGACGCACGCGGACAGCCTCACGAAATCAGACTGCAAAATGCCGATGGGCGACTTCAACCCCGTCGACAGCTCGCACGTGCATCTCTACTCGATGCATGTGGACTCGGGCCAGTCGCGGACGTTGACCTACAGCTCCACGGTGCCGATGGTCATTCTTATCGGCCCAACGTACGACACGTTCGCGTCACTCCTGGGCTCGCGCGGCGCCGATAGCCTCGACTCCCGGAGCGGCTCGCTCGAGTTCTTCCCCGACTCGGCCGCCGACTATACCGTCGTCGTCGGCACCTTTGCCTACTCGACGACGAGCGTGCCGTACACGCTGACGATCGGCGCGGAGCACCTGCCGTCGATGCAGCGCGTTACTCAGTCTTCCAGAAGTCGATCCCGCCTGCTTGGGGTCCAACGTCGATCGACGCCACCTTCTGTAAGGCGTCGAGGTCGATGACGTCGACCGTGCCGGGCTGGGAGCCGATGCCTTCGTCGGTGACGAACGCGTAGCGATCATCGGGCGTCACGGCGACGCCGCTCGTGACCTTCCGCGTGGTCGGGATGCGCGCGAGCTCTTTTCCGCTCGCCACGTCGACGATCGACACCGATTGCCCGCGTTTGTTGGTGCCGACGAGCAGCTTGCCGTTGTGAGTAACGGCGAGATTGTAGACCCCTTCGCCGAACGGGATGCGGCGGGTCATCGTCCACTTCTTGACGTCGATCTCGACGACATCGTTCGTCTTGTTGCAGGCGACCCAGACCTTCGTGCCATCGGGCGACGGCTGCGCCCACGTTGGCGAGCACGTCGGGACGGTCATTTGCGCGGGTCGTGACGTCACGCCGTGCTCGGCGCCGGTCGCCACACTGAACCACCGTCCCACCTTTAAATTGCGGGCGTCGATCTCGACGAGCATGTCGTCCATCATGCACGCCGAGTAATGTCGGGTTCCGCTGGCATTCAAGCGCGATCCATGGGGCATCGTACACGTGGGAATGCGGGCGATCTCCGTCAGTCCATCGGTATACACAACGGACACGGAGGACGTGATCATGTCGCCGTACAAATTAAAATTCACGACGTACACGTACGCCCCATCGGGGGTCACTTGCAGGGTCGCGGGAAAGAGCCCCAACTCGACGCGGCCGACGAGCGTGTCGCCCTTGGTTGTGTATTTCCAGAGCGACCCTTCGGGAGTCCCGTGGGCGGTGGAGACGTAGTAGTAGCGTCCGTCGGGCGAGACGCCGAGTCCGTGCGGTCCGACGGGCTCAGTGGGATTGAACCCCATCTTGATCTGATGGTCGACCTTGGCGCCATTCGGTCCGAATCGCACCAGCGCGATGTGGTCGTTGCCCTCTGAGCCGACGAAGAAGAGATAGTCGACCTTGGGCGGCACGACCCGGGTTTGCATCGCCCAGGCCGCCAGCATCACAAAGAGTACTCTCATGGAATAATTGGCGGTTTTGGGTCGATGCGAATGATCCAGAGGCCGTTGTTGAAGTCATTCACATACGCCAAGCCGTCCTTTGGATTGACGACGACGCCCCAGGTCTGGGCGGCATTTTTTACAAACCCGTCCATGTCCGCGGTATTGAGCGACGCGATCTCGCGGCCTTGCGCCCGGAGATCGCCTTTGAGCTCGCCGGAAATGTCGAACGCGTGGAACCCGGCGTCGTAGGCGCCGAGGTACAGCGTATCGGCGACGACCCAGACGTTGTGCACGCCGCCTTGCTCGGGTGTGTACCAGGCGACCGACCGGGGATGCTCGATGTCGCTCACGTCGACGACCTGGAGTGTGCCGTACATGCGGTCGGCCGAGGCGTCTTTCGCGCCCTTGACGGCACCGTTGCGATAGACCTCGTCGGCGATGAACACGTACTGGTTGTGGCGCCAGGCGGTGTGGGTGCCGCGCGTAAACCCTGATGCCGAGGCCGCCTCCACATCCCGGTACAGCGAATCCAAGTCGTACTTGAACTGAGAGACCATCACCGGGTGCGACGGACTGCCTCCCTTGATGCCGTTGCCGATATCGAGAATCACCAGGCCATCGTTCCAGTAGCTGGCGTACAGCAACCCGTCACGCACGTCGATATCGTGCACGTAGCGTGCGGCGTCCGGTCGATTCGTGCGAAACTCGCCGACTTTCTTGGGGTGGTACGGGTCATTGAGGTCGATGATGTCGATCGCGCCCGTGCCATCGTTCGTGATGTAGTCGTGCGTCCCGTACTTGTCCTGCTTGTAGATGTAATTCGAGTGCACGCCCGCGGTCACGCCATCGGTGAACTCGGCGATCTTCTTTGGGTGCAACGGATCTTCGACGGACGCGATCACGATCCCGTTCTTGCGATCCGACGCGCTCTCGCGCGTGAACGACATGTACTTTCCGTCCGGCGTCGTCATGATATCGTTGATCAGGCGCGTGTTGGCCTGGATCGAGTCGACGATCGTCGGGTTCGCCGGGTTGCTGATGTCGATCGCGTACAGCCGATCGCCGCCCTCGTGCGTGCCGAGATAGGCGACCGTGCCGTTTGGGTGGATCCAGACTTCGGCCGTGGGGAAGGCCGTTCGTCCAAGGCGCCCTACGACCGTGACTCCCCGCCGAACGTCTCGCGCCTGCGCATGGATGACGGTGCTCGCGCTGATCGTCCCCAGCGACGCAGTAACCAGATAATCGCCGGGGTTGTAGGCGACAAAGCTCCCGTCCTGGTCGAGCTGCCCATTGCCCGGCGCAAAGACCCAGGTCGGCGTCAGTCCATCGAGCGTGCCACCGGCCGCATTCTTGGCAACCACCGCGAACTTGACGACATCGCCTTGGCGCACCGTCGTGTTCGTGGGGGTCAGCGTCAGCGAAGCGATCTTCGTTCCGAGAACCGTGGCGGACGCTTTGGCCGTCGCCGAGCCAGTGGTCAGAGTGATCTCAGCGTTGCCGGGGGCGACGGCCGTAACAAATCCCGCTCCATCGACCGTGACGACGTTGGGTGCGCTCGACTTCCAACTCATGGGGTCCCGCGCGCGATCGTTCGCGGAAGAGAAGGCGATCGCGTCGAGTTGCAGTTGCTGTCCCGGCACGAGCGTGCCGAGGTGCGTCCTGATCTCGGCCCTCACCGCTTTGCCGGGCACCACATGGAATTCGATCGGTTGGATGACCGGCTTCGTGCCGGGGACAAGCGCCACCACATTCAGCGGGATCTTGCCCACCGAGCTCGCTACGACCATCCCGCTCGAGTCGATGCGACCCTCGTTCGTTCCGCCGCGCATCGTGTAACGAACGATCGCATTCGTGACCGGCTTACCACCCGCATCCAGCGCCTTCACACTGATGCGAACCGAGTCGCCCGCCGTGATCTCGCGGGTCGGCGGCGTGACGATCACGCGAGCAATGGGAGACGCCGGAAGGCCCGGCGTCTGCTGCAGAACGAGCGACACTAAGAGCGCGACGTGCACGAGGAGTTTTGCCCCGGAAAAAGTCGCTACTGACTACCACCGTGTCAGCGCGAGCGCAACTGTTTTGGGATGAGTGCCCGATCCGATCGTCTATGACTCCTCGCGCTTCGCGCTCGTCGCCAAAGCGCGGCCGACTGGTCGCCGAGTGCTTCTAGTCGGATAGTAGACGATCAGGTCGGCGTATGCGGTCGGGGCAGTGCCCGTCAAAGAGCGCACACTGCCCGTCAAAGAGAGCACATTGCCGGTTAAAGAGCACACTGCCCGTTCTGGCGAACTTCTCGCGCCTCGGCGACGAGCGCGAAGCGCGAGGAGCTCGGCGGAGCCGAGATCGTTTCAACCGGCCAGTCGGCCGCGCGTTTGGCGACGAGCGCGAAGCGCGAGGAGTATCAGTACCCGGGCCGCACGAGGATCGAATCGCCGACGCGAATTCGATTGGACGCCAGGTGATTCCACCGCTTCAACGAGTCGACGGGAACGTGATACTCCGTCGCAAGCGTAGCGAGCGCGTCCCCTCGCTTGACGCGATGATACTGCGGCGCCCGCGCCAGCTGCGCCGCCTCCTCCTGTTGCTCGATGACCTTGGCGGCCGCAGCCCGCGCCGCACTTTGCCAGCGCGCGACGCCAGTCATGAGCTGCTCGGCGGCCTCGCGATCTCTCGGTAAAATCGCGAATCGTTCTCGCGTCCCGGGGGCCCGCAACGCGATGCTGTGTATCCCGCTGACCGGCGACCGACTATCCCTCAACACGATGGAGTCGAGCCAAAACCCGTACAGCTCGGTAGCCGGCGTCTCCCCGTCCGCCGCCGGCGGCGGCAGCAACGACGGCACGAGCCCGACGAAGATGAGCCGTCGATCGGTGACCGCGAGCATGCCCGGCGTGGCTTTCGGCGACCACCAGACGTGCCGAGACACCGGCACAGTATACAGCGCCCTTTCCCCAGAGCGCCGT
>Ga0210393_10000865_pt1 | contig 25934 bp, 15 predicted proteins | sample IncBWC27OmetaG_FD_160068 | JGI IMG/M metagenome (GOLD analysis project Ga0210393, IMG submission 160068) | Forest soil microbial communities from Barre Woods Harvard Forest LTER site, Petersham, Massachusetts, United States - Inc-BW-C-27-O ...
CCCGGGTAGGGATCATTCAACCGCTCAGCAGGCGCTTGAGCCGGTTGCGTTTTCCCGCCACCTTCCGGAGTCGCCCCTCAAGCTTTTCGATTTGCCGCAGGATGCTGTCTGGTGGATTCGTCTTGGTGGCGATGATCTTGACCAGCCGCGAGATTCGCAGTTTAAGCTTCTTCCTTTTTTCCGTGAGGTCATCCACCCGACAGCGAAGCGAATCGCGGTCGCCGATCAGCAGGGTCAATCGCCGAAGAAACTCGTCGACGACCTGACCCACCGAACCCAGTTGCTCGCGGACGACCTGCTTCGCAGCGTTTTCAATCAGGTCATGCTCGGCAGTCGCCCGGTTCCAGCATTTGCGTTTCCGGGCCGCGCTGCAGACATAGGCTCTCCCACCGCGCCCCCCCTTATGCATCGGAGCGCCGCAGATGCCACACTTGAAGAGTGTCGTCAGCAACCCACGTGAATCACGCGGGACGCCAAACAGCGGATTGTCCGGTCCGGACAGGTAATCCCGAGACGGTCGGCGATTGTCGATGGCTGCGTTGGCTTGGTGCCACAGCTCATCGGACACAATTCGGAGGTGGGGCATTTCGCGCGTGAGGACATTCTCTGCATCAGACCGTTGGGCGTTTCTTTTGCCCGTGCTGAGCTGTTTTTCTGTGACAGTCTCCCCGTACACGTCCAGGCCGCGATAGAGTGTCTCTCGGATCAGCGACCTCACATTTTCCTCCGTCCAGTCGTCACGCGTTGAGTTGGCGGCCTTGGGTAGGCCTTGTTCGGTTAGGTACTTTGCCACCACCCAGGGGGGATCCTGGTTAGCGATCTGTTCGAATGCCGAGACGATTATAGGATCCCATTTCGCGTCGATCTCGTCGAAGAACGGCCCCTCGGCCGGCTGACCGTGAGCGGCGGGTGTGGTCGCGTTTCTACGGTATCCCGGTCGCAGGCCGCCGACCGCCGCGCCTTGGGCCCACAGGAGCTCGATAGTGCGTCTGATGCGGTCGCGAGTGTATTGATTTGCTTGAGCATGGTTCCGCGTGGCATCCTTGAGCTTCGGGATCCAGACTCGTTGATCGTCGGCCGTGTCAACCGAGTCATTGATGCAGATGACGCGCATCTGCTTATCAACAGCCCGATAGACCAGGTCGACGGCCCAGCTGTCGTGCCGGTACAGACGACTTGCGTCTTCGACTAGGATCAGGTCCCATTGGCGGGCCTCAATCCCGCTCCACACCTGGTCGATGCCAGGACGTTTCTTCAGCTCCCCCGACAACTCGACGTCGTTGATCACGACAAGCTCGTAATCTGTAATTCCAAGCGCGCGGAGTAGCCGCCTGCAATACGCGATCTGTGCGTCGATCGAGTGAGGATTCTGATCATCGGTCGAGTATCGCGCATAGATGAGGACCCGCAAACGTCGATAGCTAGGCTGTTGGATCGGGATTTGGAGCCAAGTAACTGGGGGCCCCGGTTTATGACCGCTGCGTCCAGGTCGTCGGATCTGCGCATAAGTAGTCGGTCGCAGGCCTTTACGTCTCATAGCTGACCTCCTTGTCGTAACGGTCGTGCCCCCGTCCGGCGCGGGAGCTGCTCATACAGCTCAAACAGGTCCTGTTGTCACTCGGCGTGATGGACGGCGGCCTGTTCACCCGCGTTTCCCGTCCGGCTTTCGCCAAGCCCAAGTGAGTTTGGCCAGAGCCGAAGGGCCCGTTCGATTTCCCGTTTTTGAGTTTCTGGACGCGTGTGGGTGTAGACCGCGGTCATGGCGAGTGCGCCCTTTCGGTCGCCGGCCGGCGTGTGCCCCATGGTGATCTGGCGGATCAGAGGGTCGACGTTCGCGTCCTGCAGGAGAGTTGCAAACGTATGACGCCACGATTTCGGGCAGCTGGCGCCGACCAAGCCGATCGCTGTCGCAATCCGGATAAACGATCGGCGGATATCGTCAGCGTCGATTGCGCCAGCGTCGCACCACACCTTGGCGGCAACGCGCGCCACGTCCTGACGCGAAAGGGCCCGGCCAAACTCGTTTTCTAAGGCGGAGGCCCGCTCACGGCACGCCACCGCCAGATGCTCACGACAGAAGTTCGATAGCGGTGCTGGCTCGAGTTGAAACCGGGGGCGAAGGAAAAGAGGCCCCCCCGTGCGGACACCGACGACCCCCTTCAGCACGTTGACGACCTCGGTGACGAGCGGAACATTCCGCTCTCTGCGAGTCTTAACCCGCCAGCCGAGCTCCGGCTTGCCGCAGACTGTCAGCCAACCACGCTGGAGATCGAGATCCTCAATGAGCAGATGGGCCGATTCGCCCGAACGCAGGCCCGTCTTCGCCGCGATGAAATGGATTGGAAAACCCCAATCGTCGGCGGCCTCAAAGAAGCGGTGTTCGGTCACCTCATCGAATACGAAGATCGGCTTGGCGTCGTCGTCACATAGCTTGCGGCCGGCCAGATCCGAGAACGGGTTCTGGGCATAGGGAGGCAAGTGGCGCCGCTTGAGTGCGTATTGATAGAGTGTCCGGCATGTATTGAGCACGAACTGGATGCCCCCTTCCCGTAAAGGGCGACGGCATGAGCTGGGATGCCCATTGGGAGCGACTCTGATCCGGCGGAGCCACCGCAGAAAGTCATCAGCCACGAGCAAGTGCGAGGGCAACGCACGTCCGCCCTCCGAGGCGAATGTGGCTAAGTACTCAGTTGCTGTGCGGTACCGATTAACGGTTGCCAGCGACGAGCCCAGAACGTGCTCGTGGTAGTCCAGAAAGCAGTGTCGCAGCTCAGCGATCGTGACCGGCTCAAACGTCGGGGCTATGGCGATTGGGCCGCGAGCCATCTCGGCGTTCCGCTCGGCGGCGACCCGGGCGGCTTCGGCTTCATTTTGCCCGATCCTGGTACGCACCGGCCGCGTGCCCGACCGGTAGTACACGTACCAAGAACCGTGATGCAGGTAATAGGAGACCCGGCCCACCCGCTTGCGGGCGGCGCGCTTGCGTCGACGAGACATGATGACCTCCTGGTGCGCCATTTGTGCACCAACTGTGCACCAGGCAAGGTCATCCGACGCGCATAAAAATCGCTAAGCTGTCCTGAGCAAACAGCTTAGCGAAACAGGCGAACCTGCAAGGCGGAGAGATCGGGATTCGAACCCGAGATGCCGGTTTCCCGACATACCGGATTAGCAATCCGGCGCTTTCGGCCACTCAGCCATCTCTCCGGCACGATCGGCAAAGGCCCGGCACGGCCCCACCGACGAGCCCGAATATAGTCGGAAAAGTATGCAAATCCAAGGTCAGCTCTTCGCCGCTTGTCGCCCGCCGAATGCAATGGCGTCTACTTTTGCGCCGATTGGGCTTCCCGAAGGTCGAGTCGGCCATCGCCGTTGGTGTCGAGCCGTCGAAACACGGAGATCGGGCCGAGAAACTCGCGCAGCGAGACTTCGCCGTCGTGGTTGCGATCCATCTTTTGAAACCAAATTGGCCCTTCGGCGGGCGCCGGCTTAGGCTCCGCCATGCGACTATATCGCGAACGCCGCATTGAGGGTCCCCGCTGATCGCCCATTTGGAACGTGCCGATCAGCGTTCGCGGGATCTCTTCGGGTGTGATGAAGCCGTCATGGTTAACGTCCCAAGCGGCAATGGCCGCCAACAGGCGCCCAAACTCACTCCGGTTCAATCGGCCATCATGATTGGCGTCAAATTGCCCAATCGGATCGATCGATTCGACGGCAATCGATAACGCCAAGCGGCTGTCGGACAGCGCGTCACGCAGGCGCATGTAGGCGATGTATTCGTCTTCAAACACCATTCCGTTGTGATCGCGATCCATAGCGGCGAAATCGAGCGAGTCGAGTCCCGGACCCAGATTGGGAATTTCGGAGGTTCCGAGGTAATTGTTGTTGTTCTGATCGGCCCGCTTGAAGAGCGCGCGGTAGCGGTTGGTCCGCGTGATTCGCCGAGTCCCCTCCGCCGCTCGCAGTTCCAACGGAATCGAGGCAAGCCGTAAGAGCGTATGTCCGGCTGACGGTGTCTCGACAGAGATGTCGGTATCGGCAGCGAGGGGAAGCTTGCTTGCAACGCGGACGTGCGGCTCGTCAAGCGACAACACAGCCATCTCGATCACCAACTCGCAATGCGGCGGCACCTCCGAGAGCCAGACGCCGAGTTCTTGTTCGTCGAGCACTCCGTCGTGGTTCTTATCAAAGCGCGTCGCCTGATCGGACTTTGCGAAAGCGGCGAGGGGCACGCCGCGCGTGTTGACAGGTTGCTTGACGGTCGATTTCTGCGCAGCTTCTTTCGCAACGTTCGGTTTCGTGGCGGACCCGCCAAACGTCTGAATCAAGCGCTGGATTAATGCGGCCCTGTCGGCCGAGCGGGGAACACGTTCCAGTGGAACCGCCAGGGGCTTGGAATCGCGGTCGGTTCGATCGGCTCTCCAGCGGGAATCGACCGGAGCGACAAATTCCGATCGCGAGATTTGCTCATCGTCGTTGACGTCGAGCAGGCGAAATAAGCTGTCCGACCGAGAGAGTTCGGCGGTGCTCAATCGACCATCGCCGTTCGAGTCGATGGCGGACAGCAGAGCTGCAAGTTCGCCGCCGTTGGCAGACTCTTCCATGCCGGGGTACATCGCAGGCGACGTCGGCCCGAACGAGATGTGCGAAAGCGGGCTGCGCGCCACGGGAAAGAGCATCCGAACCCACTCTTCGCGAGTCACTCGGCTCTTGGCAGACAAGCTCGGGGCCGAGGCTGTAGTACTCTGCGGGAGTTCGTCTGGTTCTCTGCCGGCGGCTGCCACCATTTGCGGTGTCGGCAGCGCTTTCAGCTCGTTGCCCTCGAGGATTCCATTCTTGTCGGCGTCCAAAGCGTCGAAGAGTCGCCGGGCGATCGCGGCTCGGTATTGCGAGATCGACCCGCCGTCGACGGAGATGTGCAGCCGGACGAGGATCGGACGCTTCGTGGACAAGCAGATCAGATCGACGCTCTCGGCCGCGTCCTGACGGTCAGCCTGTGCTACTGTCGCTTTGGGACTCTTGTCAGAATCGGCCGCTCGCATCGAAGTTGCGAGCGACGTCAGCATCACAAGTGCCGCGACGAAACAGCTCGCAGGACGGCAGACGCGCGGCAGCGGTGCGATCATGCCAACGCTTCCCGAATCGGCGAGGACTTGGGATCGATGATTCGAATCGGCCGGCCAATGTTGGAAACATTTTGCTTGGTCGGATCGATGCCCAGGCCCGCGCAAATCGTGGCCAGGAAATCACCGACGGCAACCGGACGTTCGGCGACGCGCATGCCGTCGGGGTCTGTTTTGCCGATCGCCTGGCCGCCCCGGATGCCGCCCCCCATCAGCACCGTCGACCAGGCGGATGGAAAATGGTCGCGTCCGTTGTTCGCGTTGATCTTCGGGGTGCGGCCGAACTCACCCATCCAGACAATCAGGGTCGACGCGAGCAGTCCGCGCTCAGCCAAATCGGCAATCAACGTCGAGCAACCCGCGTCGAGCGTTTCGCTCAGCGATTGGACGGCTTTAAAGTTTTCGACGTGCGTGTCCCAACCGAGCGCATTTCCATTGTTGGCGAGCGAGACTTCGACGAAGGGCACGCCGCGCTCGATGAGCCTGCGGGCCAGCAAGCAGCCTTGGCCGAACTGATTGCGACCATACTTCACGCGCAGATTTTGCGGCTCCTCGTCCAGGTCGAAAGCCTCGCCTCCCCGGGCCTTCATCAGCAGCAAGGCCCGCTCGTACGCGGAGAGGTGGCTGGCAATGGGCGGGGAGGGACGGCTTGCCGAGAACTGCTGGTCGAGATGCTTGAGGATGTCGAGCCGAGCTTCGGCTTGCCGCGACGTCACGCCCGAGGGACGACCCAAGTTGGCCACGCGCAAGGGCGGACCGAAGTCGTCGGGCGATGTCTCCGCCGGCGTCTCCGCTTCAGGCTTCCGCGGGACCACCGGTTCGCCCCCCACGACCATCGGCGCATAGTGCGGACCCAAAAATCCGGGGCCCGTTCGAAAGAAGGCGGACGGCGCGATGCTGACAAAGCCCGGCATCTCGGAATGCGGGTCGACAAGCTCTTTGGAGAACAGCGACCCGAAACTGGGGTAACGAATCGGCCCCTGCGGGAGATAGCCGGTCTGCATCAGCGAGGTGGCCCGATTGTGATCCCCCTCCTTGGTGCTCATCGAACGGATGACGGCGGCGTGGCCCATCTGTTTGGCCAGGCCGGGAAGATGTTCACTGATCGACACACCGGGAGCGGCAGTTTGAATTGCTTTGAACGGGCCGCCGTTGGCATGGCCCGGCTTGGGGTCGAACGTGTCGAGCTGACTCGGCCCACCGGGCATCCAGAGCAAGATGCAGGAGCGTTTACGCGCCGGATGCTTTTGCGTCTGGGCTGCAAACGAACCGAACCAGCCAGAAACTGACGTGAACGACACGCCGGCCGCCGCCATCCGCAAACAATCACGACGCGAGAGCATACGTCACCTCAGATCCATCCCTCAGAACGGCACACCGGCGAGAGCTATAGCGGCGCGTGGCCGCGATTGGGGTCTCAATGATTCGTCAGGAATTCGCTGCTGTTGAGCAGGGCCCAAAACACGTCGCCTAAGGCGATTTCGTGATCGCTGCGAGTTTTGGATCTGTCGGTCGTGATCATTTGTTGAAAGACATTCCCCAGCTTCGGCTTGGAGGCCGTATGGGCTCCGCCGTGTTCCACATAGTCAATGAGCCGCGTGGACTCCGCGGCCGTTGGTCGCCGGCTGAGCGTACACAGGTAAAGTGTCTCGACGCGTCCGGCCGTGTCCAAGAACGGCGCGTCGAGCAGGGCAGCCAGGGTGTTGCCGCGGCCGGGCGCCGTCGAAGCGTCCATCACGGAACTGTTCATCAGTGCCAAGGCTTGCAGGATCGTCGTCTCGCTATCGACCGGGTCGGCGTTTTCATTCTTGAACAGCTCCATCACCAGCGGCTTCAACCGAGATGAGTTGGGGTCTGGAAGGGCGAATCCGGGCTGCATCGGGCCGGTTTCCTCCGGTTCGCCGATCGCTAGCGACAGGCTGGCCGCCAGCTCGGTGGGAGTCAGTCCCTTTATCGGAGCGCGAGCGAACAAGCGACGATTCGCTTGCCGCGGATCCGTCTGTGCGCTCGATAACTGGTAAGTGTGACTCGCGCAGATGGCGCGGATCAGAAATCTCACGTCGTACTTGTGATGGGCGAACTCGTCTGCCAAGAGATCGAGAATCTCGGGGTGGCTGGGCGGGTTCGACTCGTCGAAATCGTCGACCGGATCGACCAGCCCGGTACCCATCAGCTGCGCCCAGATGCGATTCGCTGCCGCCCGGGCGAAGTAGGGATTCCGAGGACCGGTAATCCACTCGGCGAGGACTGTCCGCGGCTGACGTCGGACCGTCTTCCAGGCCGGATCTTCCCCATCCAGGAAACGGGCCACGACTTTCTTGCCGGTACCCGGGATCGGCAATTCGACGCGCTCTCGGTCAACCATCATCGAGCCGGATTCGGGTTCGACGCCGGCGAAAAACGCGGCGAGCTGCCAGAATTGTTCACGGTGCCATTTGGCAAACGGATGGTTGTGGCACTGTGCGCATTCGATGCGAACTCCCAGAAACACGCGAGAGACGCCGGCCGCCAGGTTTTCGGGCTTGTTGCCTTTGGCGAGATAATAGAACTGTGCGTCGGCGCTCCGCGGGCCTTGCGTCAACAACTCTGTGACGATTCGATCGTAGCCCGCGTTTTCAGCGAGCCGCGTTCGCAGCCAACGCTCAAACCGTTCCGATTGCTGCAACAAGGCCGGATCGGCATTCACTTCAGGCACGATCACAGAGCGCAGCATGTCGGCCAAATGCGTGGGGTAGGCCGCGCTTGCTAGCAGGTCTTCGACCAAACGGCTCCGCTTCGCGGTTCCGCTCTCATCCAGAAATAGCTGGGCTTCCGAAGCGGTGGGGATGCGGCCGACGATATTGAGATAGGTGCGACGAAGAAACTCCGCATCGTCGGCGGCCGGAGCCGGCGGAACATTTTCCTCGGTCCAACGCGCGGCGATGTGGCGGTCGATCGCCGCCGCGACCAGCTTGACCGAATCGGCGGGTTCGTGCGAACCGGGCTGACCCTGAGGGGCGATCTTGTCCGAATGTGGGGAGGAATCTCGGGCGGCTGAGGTCTGGGCCGCGAACCAACCCCAGCAGGTTAGCCCGACCAGCACCGCGGTCCCCAACCATCGCGTGCTTGAAGAAGCGGGGATTGCTCGCAAGATTGGCCCCCGTGTTCGCTAGAGTTCGCCGTTGCTGACAGCCCATCGCGCCGACTGGCCCCGATCATGACGGCCAACCACTGCCGATTTGTCTGCCGTTGGCGCCTCTTGCCGAGAAAGAAACGTCACGCAGCGAGAAAGGTGGACGCGCCGTAACCCATTGACCAGCCTCCCATTCTACCGCGCCCTGCGTCGCACCCTCAATTGGAACCACGGGGAGTGTTAGCTGGGGACGGGAAATAGACCCAAACCGAATCGTGCATCGTGTAGAGGCGGAATTGTTTGCCGTCGTCGATCAGGAGGTTGCTGGAGCGGTTTTCAGACAACGGGCGCAAGGGATTTCCTGGATATTTCTTCCAATGGATCAGATCGGTGGACGTCGCGAGGTTGCTCGACCAAATCGACGGTCGCGAATCGCCCGGCGAGCCGTGGTAACAGGCGTAGTAGCGGTCGTGGTATTTGATGATCTGGTTCATCGCAATGAGCTTGCGGTCGTATTTGTCCGGACCGGGAACGAGCACGGGCTCGTCCTGGAGATTGGTGAACGTCTTCAAATCGCTCGATTGGGCCACCCAGACGCCGGCGTCGCGTCGCTCGTAAAACAGGAGCCAGCGACCATTCTCGAACAAGGCGGTCGGCGTGCCGTAGGGGCCCGGCTCGATCGGCTGGCCGTTGGCCTTGCGGATGTCGAGAAAGCCCGCCCAGGTCCAGTGAATCAGATCCTTGGACGTCAACATGTGGGCGTGATCCTGAACTCCTTCGGCAAACATGTAATACGTGTCGTCGTGTTTGACGACCATCATGTCCTCGACCCAATGTTCGCCGTAAATCGGATTGCGGGGGTCGCGAGTCCAGTGCAGCCCGTCTGGAGAGGTCGCGTGCCCGAGCCGCTTGATTCCCTCGCGCGTGCCATCGTAGCCGGAGTAGAACAGATGCCAGTTCGCACCCTCGCGGAGGATCCAGCCCCGCTCGCGCATTTTGACATCCCAGTGCCCCGGTCCTTCGGCGGTGAAGATCGGATTCTGAGCGGCCGGCTCGAAGTGCGTCAGTTCTGGCGGGAACTCGACAGAGTCGTCCGCGGCGGCAAACGGAGCCAAAGCGCAGAGACTGACCGCGATCAGCAGGGCTCGCAGCATCCGCAATCTTCCTCGAGCGATCCGCGCAAAGGGAATGTTGGAGCCCGAGTAGGTGCTACGCATATTTGGCCCATCTCAGATGAGGAAGGACTAGGGCAGCCCGTTGGACAATTCGATAAGTCCACGGTTGGCCTGGTACAGCTTGTCGGGATCCATCTTGATCACCGCCCGGTCGTACGTCATCAAACCGTTGACTTCGGTTTCGACGTCGGTGGTTTGCGTGTAGACCGCGGCAGAGAGTCGCGATTGGACGAGCGGGGCGAGCTTCGTGGTCAAGTCCAGATAGGCGGCGGTCAGTTCGTCGCGCGTCTTATATTTGCGGTATCCCCAATTCTTGTTACCGGTCACCCAGAGATGATCGGGAATGGGCAGGCCGAGACCGCCGAACTCGCCCAGCATTGCGGCCCGCGACGCATCACCCTTCGGTGCGGCCGGTCCGGGATAGGAATGGATATCGTGGATGTTTCCCACCGGAAAATCGTTCCAGCCGCTGGCCGGCGTCACCAGCCGCCGCGTGTCGTGATCTCTGATGGTTCGCACGACGCCGGCTGTGTCGAACTGTCCCCAACCCTCGTTGAACGGCACCCAACCGATGATGCAGGGGAATTGCCGGCGGGACGCAATCAGTTCCAACAATTCTGTTTCGTATTGCTGGGTCGATTCAGGCGAACGCGTAATCTCGGCTTTAGTTGAGGACGTTTCGGGAGCGGATCGGTCCCCGCTGGGCATGTCCTGAAAGACAACCAGTCCCAGCCGATCGCACCAGTAGTACCACCGGGCCGGCTCGACCTTCACGTGCTTTCGCACCATGTTGAACCCGAGCCGCTTGGTCGTTTCGAGGTCTGAGCGCAGGGCCTCATCTGTCGGGGCCGTATAGAGGCCGTCGGGCCAGAACCCCTGATCGAGCGGTCCGATCAGAAAGACGGGCCGGTTGTTGAGGCGGATCCGCGCGATCTGATCGTTGCCACTCGGCAGCACGTCGATCATGCGGAGCGCGAAATAACTTTGAACTTCGTCGAGCACTTGTTTGCGATCAGCACTCAACAGTTTGATCGTGGCGCCGTACAGCTGCGGCGTGTCCGGCGTCCAATACGTTGTTGAGTCAGAGGGGACCGTGAGCACCATGGGAATCGCGGACGTCCCGCTGTTCGAGCCAATTTTCGCTCCATTCCCGTTTGAGTCGGCGATGCGGTCGAAGATTTCCACCTCGACGGGCAGCTCACCCGGGGCATCGGTTGGATTCACCGTCAAGAGGACCGTGTTCGGGGCTCCACCGGGCTGAAACGCCAGATCTTGAAGATGTGTTTTGACTACTGGCTCCAGCCAGACCGTTTGCCAGATACCCGAACTCGGCGTGTACCAGATTCCTTGAGGCTTGTTTTGCTGTTTGCCGCGCGGCTGGGTTCCGGCGTCGGAGGGGTCCCAGACTCCGACGACAAGTTCGTGGGGTCGATCGCCGGCGAGCTGCTCGGTCACGTCAAACGTGAAAGGCGAATAGCCGCCACGATGAACACCGACCTGCTTGCCATCCAACCAGACGGTGGCTTCCCAATCGACGGCATCGAAGTGGAGTAGCACCCGCTTCGTCATCCAAGATTTCGGAACGGTAACGGTTCGGCGATACCAGAGGCGATTGTCGGGGCCGACTCGCCGCATGACCCCGGACAGGGCCGACTCGACGGGGAAGGGGACCAGGATCGACCCTTCATAGGCGGCGGGTCGCTCGTCGCCGCGCGGCTTGATGGCGTAGTCCCACAGGCCATTCAGGTTCTCCCACTCGGTGCGCACCAGTTGGGGTCGCGGATACTCGCGATGCGCGGTTGCCGGAGTGACGTCCTTCGCCCAACGGGTCATGAGCGGGCCTGCCGCCGGTTTCCAATCCGCGGCGAAAACGGACGTCACAAGCAGGGAACCGACGCAGATCGAGGAAACAACCAGGCGGTGCATCATGGCTGGCGAGCCTTAAGAGGAGTGGCCGGGAACCCAATCTTAGCGGAACGCGCGACGAATCTCTTCGCAGAGCGGGGATCGGCACTTCGGATCGATGTGAGGACGGCTAAGATGCGAGCAACGAGCGTGCCGAGGGAAAGCTTGACCTCGAATGGCGCTCCTGCAAGAATCCGATGCAGCCGTAAGCGACTGCGTTTTACGGTCTTGGGGCGGTAGCTCAGTTGGGAGAGCGCTGCGTTCGCAATGCAGAGGTCGAGGGTTCAACTCCCTTCCGCTCCACTTCACAAGGCCCGTTGACTCAATCCGTCAGCGGGCCTTTTTCTTTGACCCAACAGGGTACGAAATCAGGCCGCCATGCGTCGCGCGCCAAGGAACGCGAAGCGGTCCCGCGGCTTCTGTGAGCAAGCGCGCAATTCGTTCCTTCCGTCTCTTTGTCACGCTCGACACGACATCTCGCGATTCGCTCCGCGCCAGCTCGTTCCAACAATAGACTGAGCGAACGCCGACCCGAGAAATGATTTGTCCGTGCGAGAACGCTCAACCGGACGAACCTCGATTCGCGCGCGAGTCTTCACGATCCGTTTTGGCGTCTCTGGCAAGACGAAGGTCCGCCTCGAGCGAGTTGGCCGTAGGGAGTCGGAAATGAACGTGCGACGTACGATGATGTCGTTGTTGGTGACAACCGTCACGGCCGGTGTTCCCTGCTGCGCTCCGCAAGTCGCCCTCAGCCAAGACTACGGGCCATACGATTCCCGGTCGGGCAATTACCCCGGTCCCAATGTCGTCCAAGATCCCTCGTACGGTCAAAGCGTGGGTTCCCGATGGTCGTGGCATCGCGGCCCCCTGCACACGTTCTGGGAGCGGCCCGTTTACCGACCGATTCAGCCCAACGATTGGGGCTGTGGACCGTACGGCCCTCGTCACAACCTGAATGCCAGTCAGATGAGCCCGTCGGGAATGACCTGGTGGTGAACCTGGGGGCCAAGAGGCCAATCTCAGTGGGCCTCTGCTGGAGCTGAGAGACGCAGGTCGCTGAGAAACGCTTTCTTGATGGTCAGCAATCCGCTGCCCATCGCAGACGCGTTGAGTTCGGTGAAAACGCGTGCGGCGACGTCGGCGCTGTTCAAGAAATCACACAAGGACCGCAGTGCGGCAATTGAGTCGGCCGGGTGCGTGATCGTGTAGGTCGACACGGCACCGCAGGTCAGCCCGCGCTCATCGACGAAAGCTTCCAGTCCGCCGCCCGGTCCGGCGACGCCTGCCACCAAGATCTTTGGTCGCGTTGCCGTCGCGAGACGTCTGCTCAGGTCTGCTGAGATAGGCCCGGAAGGGCAAACGACGGGATGACTGTAAACCGACTTCAGGTATCGGCACCTCACGTCGCCCCAAAGGCACTTGCCGGGATCAATCAATCCTGTCGTCACGAGTCGGGGCCAGACGGTATCGGCACGATCATGCAGAATCGGTTTCAGATCGTAGGCGTTCTCGGTAGTCATGCTCGCCGCCACATCGAACACATCGGCCACGCGATGCGCATTGTTCACTGCGGCTTGCTGAGCACCACCCCGCACCGCGATGGCTGACCACCAATTATCCGACCGGATCTCGACCTCTCGTGGGCTGCCGTCTAACCAACTCGTGCAGCGACCCGCGCGCCGATTGCAAAGCACGATCGCGACAACTTTGACATTCGCGGACGCGAACGGAGACGAGTGCTCGGGCGAAAATAAGACCGCCGGCGGACGTATGGTTAGCAACGTCTGGCGCAATGCGGCCGCGGCCTTGGCATTCAGGAACGGACGTGGCATCAACAGGCCCACGGCGCCGTCCGGTCGAGCGAGATGGTGCGCCTGAGCGAGAAAGTGGAAAGCGAAATCGGCCGTGCCGGACAAATCGTGCGGCCGACTTGCCAACCAATCCTTATAACGGGGGCTCAATCCGCCTTGGATCGCATTGATGAATGGTGGGTTGCCGAGAAATGCGTCGAATCCACCGCGCTCGAGAAACACCTCAGGAAATTCCAGCGGCCAGTGAAATCGTGCGCTCACGCTGATTCGATTCAGATGTTCCTGCGAGTCCGCCTCAATCATGCGTTTTGAGGGTGACCGGCACTTCAACTCGCTTGTCGGCATCCAATTCGCCTTGAGGAGTCGATCGGCAGCAGCAGTGAGGCGCTGCACTTGGCCGTCCGCCTTCTTGAGCAGAGTTTGCTTGCGTTGGATGTCCTTTGACGTGCTCGACGGTTGCTCGGCGATCTGCCTTCGCAGTTCTGTGGCCGCCCTCAGGGAGTTTTCGATCTCGTCCTTGGCGAGCGGCGGCGGGTCTCTCTTGGGTTCAGTGTCATCCACTCGAAGTGAGAATCGCGTGAGTTGCTCGATGCGATCGATGCCGACGAGCGAGTCGCCGCTGCGGAGGCAATGGTCGAGGAACGTGAATGGCTGGTCCTTCGAGATCGTCAACAGCCACAGTGAGAGTTTGGCCATCTCGACAGCCAGCGGACTCTTGTCGACGCCGTAGAGGCAACGCTGGGCCACGATCCGCCGGGCTGCGGTCTGCCGTGCCTTGATGGTCCTGGGGAGCAACTCTTCGTGGGGCGCTTGGGTGGAGGCGTCTCCGTAGGGCAGCACGCCGGGAACGTCCGGATGCTGCTTTTCAGCGTCTTCCCAGGCTTCGAGCAATCGCTCCGAAAGGTAGCGGCAGGCCTGCACCAAGAAAGCCCCGGCGCCGCAGGCCAGGTCGCAGATCTTGAGATCAAGGAGCTGCCGGGCCGACCGCAATCTCCACTCGTCGGCCGGCTTGGCATCGGAGGGATCGTCGTAGACGAGCGGCTCGAGCGTGTAGCGAACGATTGGTTCCGTCAGACTCGCGGGCGTGTAGTGCGTGCCGGTCGAGCGGCGTTCGTTTCCCGCGGTGACGGACAAATCCCCCGCGTGAATGATGAAGGGGCGGCCCCAGACATCCTTTCGCATCAGTCCGGAAAACGGTTGCACATGCTCGAACAGCGTTTCGTCCTTCCCGCAGGCTGCTTTCAGTTCCTGGGCGTCGCCTTCTGCGAGCGGTGTATCCAAAGCTCGCTGGATCGCAACCTGAGATCGGGTGGTTTGTTCTTTGAGAGACTTGAGCAGCTCCTTTCCCGCCTCACGCAGCCGTTCGAGCCGCGACAGTTCGATGACGGGTCCAATTCCTTGAGAGCCGATGAGACCGATCATCGGTTCCGTGGCCCGTTTGGCCGTCTGGTCGAGAAGCGATTCGTAGATGTGTCCGATCTGTTCGACGTCGAGGGATCGGAAGGAGATCTTACGGGTTCGGCCTTGGATTTCGACAGAACGCACCGACCGCAGGAGGTACAACGCAGTGCGGTTGTCGATCGGCAGCGGGTTGATCGCCTGCGTTCGCCACGACGTGCTGGCCGGCCGGCCTTCGAGAAAGGGGAAGCGGTCGGGGTCGAAGAGTTTGCCGGGGCAGGCGGAGAGTTTCATCCGCTCGTGGTGCGTGCCGCAGAAAACCGCTCGAAAACTAGAAAGCAGATCGGTCCAGGCGCTGCGGGGAGGCGAGACCTTTCCCTGCGCGATGCGCTCGATGGTCGAAAGCGAGTAGCTCTTGTCATACAGCCGATCGCCCCCTAGACCGCGCTCCTCCGCGGCGGAGAGAAACACGAGCCGCATCATCACGGTGACCGCAGCCTCGTACAGCTCGCTCGCCGGCACGACTTTCAGCAATGCTCGCCGACTGTCCTGATCGGCCCGGTCGAGCGACCGAATCAGCACTTCGACAGCCTGTTGCACCTGCAGGCTGAGTCGATCGGAGATCGCTTGCTGATCGCTGGTGCTCGTCCTGAGCATGGCCGCAGGCGATACCAAAACGTGACCTCTCAGTCGAAGGGCCGCCTCGAACTGTTGCCGCCGTGCAACCCGCTCACACTACTCACCCGGCGCGCTGTCTGCAACAACTGTGCGGACAGCGTGTTAAGTCAAAGCGAACCACGCGACTTTCCCGTCGCTCGGCAGCCTAAGCGTCGACTCGGCGTCCCTCAAAAAGCGAATCATCGCCGCGGACCACAAGCGACCGCTTCGCTTGTCGCAAGTCGCTCAGCCGGGTAATTTACATCCCGAAATGGCTGGCTCTCGTAATGCCAAGTCGAGGCCGAAGCCTTTCACTCCGCTTCATGCCATTCTTTCGGCATGATGACCAAGAGCAACTTCGCGGACGTGGCGGAATTGGCAGACGCGCTAGCCTCAGGAGCTAGTCCTCGTAAGAGGGTGGAGGTTCAAGTCCTCTCGTCCGCACTGCTCTTTGGGCCAGCGCGCGGCTCTCGCTGCGCCGGCGCCAGACAGCTTTGCGAGCGCTGCGTTCCCCGTCAGGACGCGCGCTGCGCGATCGGGCGACGCTCTTTCGATTCCGGCATGGCCGAGGCGGTCGCTTCGGCGCTCGCTTGCTGCCGTTCTCCCCGTAGCGATTTCACGCGTCGCGAGAGTGGGAAATCGTTGCGCACCCCGATGGCGGCTTGCTCCTGTTGAAGGTCGACGGCCGCGGCCAGAATCTCGAGATTGAAGTCAGGCCAGATCTTTTCGAGCTTGACCAGCTGCTCCATGCCGTGATGCGTGTGCAGCGGATCAGGAATCATGGCGGCCAGCGCGACGGCGGCCACGGGCGAACGGCCCAGCTTCGGGTGCGAAAGCATCCGCAGGCCGGCGTGATGGTACAGCAGGCAGCAAACCAGCTCGTCGGGCAGGTTCCATTGGAAGGCCAGGCAGGCGCCGGCCATCGCATGGTCCCATTCAAACTTCGCCTGCTCGAATTGGGCCAGTGCTTCGGGCGCCGTGTTCCCCTGCCCGACAAATTCCAAATAAATGTCGAACAGCTCGTTGCTCAAAATCGGCAGCAGAAAATCCTGCAGGAGTCCGCCGGCAAAAGCCGCGTCGACGTCGGTCTTCAACAGCCGGGCGACTTCTCGGGCAAACAGCGCTCGCTGGAGGCAAACATTCCAGAACGAGTTCTGATTGATCAGTTTCGATTTGCGCGCGCGGATCGCCGCCTCGGTGCCGATCGTAGTCAAAAACATTCGAGTCGGGCGTCGGCCGAGCAGGGCGAGTGCTTGCGAGATCGACTTCACGCGAACGGAGATGCCGCTCGACGCGGAGTTCACTCGCTTGAGCAGCTCAACCGTGAGGCCGGCATCAGTCTCGACGATGCGGGCCAGGTCTTCCAGCGGCACGCTTTCATCGGCCGACCTCTGGAGAAAAACCGTAACCGCATGCGGAAGGGCCGGCAGCGAAAGAGTCGGCGGCATCACGGAGAGGCTGAAACCGCTCAGCCCTTCGGCTCGCAGGCCGGCCCAATCGATCGAGGACGGATCCATTGTTGGCGTGCCCATCGGTCAAACTGCCCTCGACGGCTTGCTGGCGACGGCCCGCTTGACCTTGCGGCGACCCGACGGCGCCTTGGCGGCTCGGGCTCCAGATGCCTTCGCCTTCTTCGGCTTCGAACTCGTCTGCTGTTCTTCTTCGCTCAGCGCGAAGCAGGCAGAAACTTCAGTGAACTGATAGAACGACCGCGACCGGATCACGCGGACCACGGCCTGCAGACAGCGGTAGCGAGCCATCTCCAGCCGCAGCAATAAGTACGGAGCCTTGGTCGCTTCCGTGCAGAGGATGGCAATTCCGCCGTGCGAGATGTTTCGCGTGAGTGCTAGGAAGGCGTCGCCACACGGCTTGCGTTCGGCGTCGAGCGGGACGGCAATGACATCGATCATCGCCGGCTTGCGTTTTGCCGAGCGGCGATCTTCAAACAGATCGCTGCCTCCGTCGACGGCGTCGACGAACTGATCGACGGACGCACGAGTCGACGCGATGGAGGTCCAATCGACGCAAAGCGAAAGCACGTCTTTCACGCGGAAGTCGTCGGTCATGAAGCGTTCCCGGCGCTGGTGACTCGAAACCGGTCGTTAGGGAGACGCGCGCAAAGCGGGCGTCCGGAATGACTCTAGCTCGGCTCCGCCGGGCAGAGCGGCGAACCGATTTCGACGCCCACGGATTGGCATCGGTCTGGAACGACTAGTTCGAGTTTTCTGATTTTGACGCCCAGGGCCGCGCCGCCGTCCCAGTTTCAGAACCCTTTCCCTTTCCTCAGCGCCCGGACGGTGATTCTGTAGCCAAAGGGTGATGCAAAAGGCGATGATCGCCCGAAGAGCCAGCGTGCAGCGATTTGGTAACGACTCACGGGTGCGAAAAACAGCGCCTTCACAGTCATTCGAGGAAGTTCTCGTGGACGCCATTTTCCAATCGCGTCAGGTGTTTTGGGTGATACTGTTTGTTGTGATCGTCATCACCGGCTGCTCGGACAGTTCAAATTCGACGGTCCAACCGCCCCCTTTGATCGACGCCGGCTCTTTGAAGGAGACCGTAGTCTCGCCGGTTATCGACGCGACATTGCGGCCTGATCAAAACGAGATCTACTGCTCGACCTTTCAAATCGCCTGGGATCAATTGAAAGCGCAACTCGACGGCCACCTGGATCTCGAAGGTGATCCGCCCTTGGCGGTCGCACTCAATCGGACGCATTTCGACAAAAACGGACTCTCACCGGCCAGCTATTTCGCCGTAGTGGGCCGCGTCGACGATGGCGTTTTGGACCGCATTCGGCGGGAAATGGGGACACGCTTTCCAAACGCCAATCTCACTTTTCCCGATCCCCCACCCAGCGCCGGCCTCGTCGCCTATGCCTATCTGGCTAAGTCGCTTGCATTCAAGGTCGCGTTCGACCGTCTGCCACACCCGATCAATTTCCACGCTGGGAACCGCACGGCACAGATCGCGTGCTTCGGCGTGCATGATCCGCATCGGCGCGAACGGCAACTGAGTGAACTCGTCGGTCAGGTCAAAATCCTGGCTTATGCCAGCGACCATGACTTCGTGCTGAGCCTGAAAACTAACTCCAAACAAGACGAGCTGATTCTGGCGAAACTTCCGCCGGCCTCGACGCTCGCCGCGACGATTGCCGCGGTCCAAACCCGAATCGACAAGCACCCGACATCCCCCGAACAATCCACTTGGGCGTTCGGCAGCGAAGAACTCGCGATCCCGTTAATCGATTTCAATATCCGCCGCAGATATTCGGAACTGATCAGCAAGAACTTGAAAGGTCAGCGGCTTTCGATCGATGTCGCGCTTCAAGACATCTTCTTTCATCTGGACGAAAACGGCGCGCGGCTTGAATCTCAGGCGATGGCCGAAGCGAAGAGCGAGGCTTCCCTTAGTAAACCCGTCAGGCGCACATTCGTCTTTGATGAGCCGTTCTTGCTCATGATGCGGGAAGTCGGCGCCGACGCCCCTTATTTTGCCATCTGGGCCGCCAACCCCGAGGTGCTCGTGGGCCGCTAGTTGCCGTGTACGGCCGGCCGAAACGGGCCACCGTCGCCAGTCGCGAGAGGCGAACTTAGTCCTCTTTTTTTAGATCGAGAAACACAATACTCGATGGATTGCCGACGGGCGTGTAATGGCCCGTGAAGTTCAGGCCGCCCGTCATGCGATCGACCCGGAAGACGGCGATGTTGTCGCCGCGCTGGTTCAGGCAATAGAAGAATCGGCCGGTCGGATCGAAGTTGAAGCTGCGCGGATAGTTTCCGCGGGTCCATTCATCGGCGACGAATGTCAGCCTACCGTCTGGGCCGATCGCAAAGATTCCGATGCTGTCGTGGAGCCGGTTGCCGGCGTAGACGAATCGGCCATCGGGCGAGACCAGGATCTCAGAGCAGAAGTTGCTGCCGGCGAAACCCGGGGGCAAGGTGGAGATTGTCTGCCGCGGGGTCAGCCGGCCTGTCGTGGAGGCATAGTCGAACAGGACGATGTTCGAGCCTTCTTCCTGAATTGAATAGAGCCAGAGGCCGTTGGGATGAAAGTGGAAATGGCGCGGCCCGTCGCCGAGTGGTAGCGAGACGGCGGGCGGATCGTTTGGGGTTAGCACGCCGCGCCTGGCATCGAACTTCCAAAGGAAGATCTTGTCGAGGCCCAGTTCGGCATGCAGCACGAAACTGCCGGAGCGATCGGCTTCGATCATGTGCGCGTGAGTCCGATCGTGGCCGCTGAAAGCGAAGCTGCCCGGCGGCGCGTTCGGTGTGCGAGTGGGGCCGACCTTGCCATGGTCGGTCTTGATATCGCTGGGAGCGCCCAATTGCCCGTCGGGAAGAATTGGCAGCACGGCAACGGAGCCGCCAAAGTAGTTGGCCACAAACAGGAATCGTCCCGACGGATGCAGGCTCACGTAGGTCGGACCCGCTCCACCCGCCCGAACCGTGTTGAGCGGCCGTAATTTCCCGTTGGTTCGATCAACGGCGAAGGCAGTGATCGTGCCTTCGTTATCCCGCCCCACTCGTTCGGTCTCGTTGGCGGAATAGAGACGCGTACCGTCGACATTCAGAGCCAAATCACTGGGGCTAGTCCCCAACTCATAAATGTCGAACGGCGACAGCGCGCCCGTGGTGCGATTCACCTGGAAGATGTGAATGCCGCGACCATTGCCGGACGGCAGATCGACCTGCGTCGCCGGCATATCGCGAAGCGGAGAACTGTAGGTGCCGACGTAGGCGAGCAGGGGGCCGGCGGATTTTTCCCCTTGCGCCAGCAGCGAACGACTGCCCAACGTCGTTGCCGAGGCCAAGGAGAGGGAGGCTTTACAGAACGCACGGCGTGACCTGTTGATGGAAGTCATGCGGAGGATATCTCGGTCAGTGTCGAAGTGAGGGCCGCCCCCAGTTAGCCACCAAGAATGACTGGGGGCTCGAAGACTCGACCCCAGCCACCCGATCAAGTGGGTTGTCCAGAATCGCGCACAATCAAGGTTGCGTTGCCGCCCGATCCTTTCAGCCTGTGATCATCTAGTCCTTGATGCCCATCTCATTCAACATGAACGCGTACTCGTAGGCCTTTTCCTTCAGCGCCTCGTAGCGGCCGCTGGCCCCGCTGTGTCCTGCGTCCATGTTGCACTTCAGCAGCAACGGGTTTTTGTCGGTCTTCAGCGTGCGCAGCTTGGCCACGTATTTCGTCGGCTCGTGGTACAAGACCTGGCTGTCGTTCAGCGAGGTCGTGACCAGGATCGACGGATAGTCCTTCCGCGCCAGGTTGTCGTACGGCGAATACTCCAACATGTAATGGCCGGCCGCACTCTCTTTCGGGTTGCCCCATTCCAAAAATTCCTGAACCGTCAGCGGCAGCGACTCGTCGAGCATCGTGCTGATCAGATCGACGAACGGCACGCCCAGGTGGGCCACCTTGCACAGGTCGGGACGCAGATTGAGCGTGGCCCCAATCAACAGGCCGCCGGCGCTACGTCCCTCGATCGCCATTCGGTCGCGGGCGCCGTACTTTTCGTTGACCAGGTGATCCGCGCAGGCGATGAAATCGGTGAACGTGTTTTTCTTCTTCATCAGCTTGCCGTCGAGATACCATTGCCGGCCCATGTCCGACCCGCCGCGAATGTGGGCGAGCGCGAAAACGATCCCGCGATCCAGCAGCACGAGCCGCGTCGGGTCGAAGACGGGTTCAGTGCTGAAGCCGTAGGAACCGTAGCTGTAGAGGTAGATGGGCGCCCTGCCGTCTTTGACGAGGCCTTTCTTGTAGACGAGCGAAATGGGCACTTTGACGCCGTCCTGGGCCGTCGCGTCAATGCGTTCGCTGACGTAGTTGGCCGGATCAAAGCCGCCGGGAACTTCGAGGGCCTTCAACAGCGTGCGTTCGCGCGTCGCCAGGTTGAAATCGAACACGGAAGGGGGCGTGACCAGGCTCGTGTAGGCGAAGTGAATGTTGGCCGTGTCGTATTCGGGATTTGCCGCGAGGTTCGCCGTGTAGCTCCGTTGCGGGAAAGAGACGCGATACGCGGTCTTTGAGCCAAAATTGTAGACCCGCAACTGTGGGAGCCCGCCTTCGCGCTCCGTGATGACGGCGAAGTCCTTGAACGGCAGGATGCCCTCCAGGAACACGTCCGGCCGATACGGCTCGAAATCTTTCCAGCCGCTCGAGTTCGTGTCGCCGACCGGACAGGTCATCCATTTAAAGTTGACGGCTCCGTCTTTGTTGGTGCGGATGTTGAACAGCCCGTCGCGGTGATCGATCGAATATTCGACCCCCTCTTTCCGCGGCGCGATGACTTTGAACTCGCCATCGGGCGTCTGGCCATCGAGCACACGCTGCTCGGTCGTCGTGGAGCTGACCGAGGTGTGGAGCAGGTATTTTTTGTCGTGCGTGCGACTCACACTGAGCCGATACAGTTCGTCTTTCTCGTCGTAGATTAACCTGTCCTTTTCCTTCGGCTCCCCGACGGTGTGGTGGAAGAGCTGATGCGGTCGCTTGGCGGCGTCTTCGGTCACGTAGAACAGGCTCTTGTTGTCCCCGGCCCATTCGACGTCCGACACTTTGACGAATTTGTCCTCGAGCACCTTCCCCGTCTTCAGGTTCTTGACGGAAAGATAGTATTCGCGAAATCCCGTGACGTCGGTGAGATAAGCGTAAAGCTGGCCGTCGTCGCTGGCGCCGATCGGGCGAATCGAGACGTACTTCTGCCCCTTCGCCAGCTTGTTGACGTCGAGCAAGATCTCCTCGGCACCGGCCAGGCTGCCCTTCTTCCGGCAATGAATCGGGTACTGCTGACCCTCTTGAGTGCGGCTGTAGTACCAGTAGCCGTTGTCGCGGACGGGGACACCCAAGTCGGTCTGCTTAATGTGCGAAAGCATCTCGCGGTAGAGCTTGTCTTCGAGCGGCTTGAGCGGTTTCGTGAGCGCGTCCCGGTAAGCGTTCTCGCTTTCGATGTAGCGGATGACTTCGGGATTCTTCTTTTCCCTGAGCCAATGGTACGGATCCTCGATTTTCTGGCCGTGAAAGTCGTAGCTGAACGGCTTGGTCGGGGCGACCGGCGGCCGCGGGCCCGCTTCCGGGGTAGCAAGTGGCAACGAGAGCAAAAGTACTGCGAAAGGTGCATACAGCTTCACGGGAAGTGCCCTCTATTTCTAATTAACTACGCTGCAACGCGGTCGCCGGCTGAAAGCAGGAGAACGAACGCTGCAGAATCGTAAACATTCTGGGAAGTTTTCGGTCGTCGCCCTCAGTGGGCCGCGGACGGCTGGTTCTCGGCCTTCCACGTCATTGCCGTCAGAATTCGGTTGTACCCGCTCGGGTGATCGTAGAACACGATCTCCTCCCACTTGCCCGGGTGCATCTTGCGATATTCCGAAAGCATCAGCGCGGCCTCGGCAAAGCCGTCGGGCTCTCGGGCGGCATTCAGGCCGAACGCATCGGCCTCGATTTCTTCTGTGCGGGTGATGCTATTCGTGACCGGCGTCATGACGAACATGTAGACCGTTAGCAGTAGGACGATCAGGGGCAGGCCGGCCGGGTCGGCGATCGAACGAACGCCCCAAGCCGCACCGCGGCGTGCGACGATGCGATCGAAGGCCCACGCGCAGAAGGCGAACCCAATCGTCAGCACCAAGCCCATTTCCAGGAAACCTTTGTAGACGTGATTCATGACGTAGTGCCCCATCTCGTGCGCCATCACCGCCCTCACCGAGGCAAGCGAGCAGCGATCAAGCAGGTTGTCGTTGAGCGAAATCCGCATGGTTCCCAAGGCGCCGCTGACGTTGGCGCTGACCCGCTTGGATTGTTTCGAGGCGTCGAACACGTAGACCTCCCGCGCCGGAATCCGGTTGGCGCGGGCCAGGCTCAGAATCGGATCACGGATCTTCGCGTCGTCGAGCGTGTGATACGTGTTGAAGAGCGGTGCGATGTAGACCGGTGCAAGGGCCGAAACGACGAACAGCAGTGCGAGCGATGCCACCGACGCCCAGATCCACCAAGTCTGTTTGACTCGGCGAAGGATGGCGTAAAGGATCATGATCGCAATCCCGCCCAATGCGGCACCGATGGCGATGCCGATCGCTTGTTCGCCCAGCCACGCACCGAGCGTCTGGTTAGACAGGCCATATTTCTGCTCGCGGAAGAAGCCTTCGTAGACAGACAGGGGAAAGCTCAAAATCGTTGTAAACAGAAAATATTGGGCCCCGAACAGCAGCGTCTGCGCCCAGCGGTAGTCCACGACACTCTCCGCAAGGCTGCGCATCCGAGCAGAAAGGCCCGTGGTGAGCAGGATCAACGAGAGGGCCGATGTGAGCAGGAAGTTCCAGAGGATGAGCCAGTATCCGCCCTCGAAGTAGGAGTCGGACTTCGCGATTTGCTCGGGAGTGAGCCGGGCCACGTAGACCTCGGTGGCGGCGACCGGATCGAATGGCAAGGAGGCTGGGCTGGTCGACGCGACGGATTTCTCCACCGTTGCTGAACTCTTGGGTGCGGTCGATGTCGCCTGCGCAAGAGCAGGCCCGGCCGGACTCAGGGCGGCCCCTGTAAGGATCATGAGAATTATCATAGTGCGGCGCGCGAGGTTCATTTGGTTTCCTGATTCGAGAGTCTAGGGCGACATCGTCGCGTGTCAGGGGGGCTTCGGGCAAGGCGCCCGCAAGTTCGCTCGTACGGAAACTCGGAAGCCCGTTCCCAGTGGTTCGGGCCCCCCCTGGCGAAGCGGACTCGCTCGAACCACAATGTAGACCCTTTGGACGTAGTGCGAGCGCGGGTTGAGGACAGGCGATGGATCCGCAGGGCGATCCCTTACAGAAACGACGAGCCGAGCTGGGGCTTTGGGACGCGGTCAGCGTAATCGTTGGCATCGTGGTGGGCGTCTCGATCTTCCAGGTGCCACCGACCGTTTTCAGCAACGTCGATGCGGCGTGGAAGGGGATCGGCGTTTGGTGCATTGGCGGAATGGTCGCCCTCGTTGGCGCGTTGTGCTACGGCGAGTTGGCCACGACCTACCCCGGCACCGGCGGTGATTACATCTACTTGACGCGTGCCTACGGTCCGATGGCCGGCTTCCTGTTCGCTTGGAGTTGGCTCACCACCGTTCTCACCGGCAACATCGCAGCCATGGCCTACGTGTTCGCGGATTACGCGGTGCGCCTGTTTGACTGCGATCCGCGCGCCGCGGTCTGGTTTGCGGTGTCGGCGGTCGCCACCGTCACGCTCTTTAATGCGATGGGGCTGAAGGCCGGCAAAACGCTGCAGAATCTGCTGTCAGTCGCGAAGGTGCTCGGCCTGGCGGGGTTGTTGACAACTGGGTTGTTGAAAGGGAGCACGTTTTCGTTGCAGGCGAGCCAACCGGTTGACGGACCCGGAATCGGCCTGGCGATGATCCTGGTCCTCTTTGCATACGGCGGTTGGAACGACTCGGCCCTGGTGACGGCCGACGTGCGCGAGCCGCGACGCAATATGCCCCGAGCGCTGATCATCGGCACGCTCTTGGTCACGGTTCTCTATGTGCTGGTCAACATCGCCTACGTGCACGCTCTCGGTTTCGCCGGCCTACGCAGCGCGCAGGCTCCGGCTGCCGATGTGCTGGGGCTTTGGCTGGGTGGGAAGGGAGCTGCCGGAATGAGCCTGTTGGTGATGGTCTCTGCCCTGGGCGCAGTCAGCGGCCTCGTGCTCACCGGGTCCCGACTCCACGCCCGTCTCGGCGCCGACTACCGAATCTTCTCCTGGATGGGTCACTGGAATTCGCGATTCAACTCGCCCGTCCGCTCGCTCGTAACGCAGGCGTGTGTGTCGATGCTCTTGATCATGGGGGTGGGAACCGATGGGGGTCGCAATTCGATCGATCGCGGCCTGACTGCGATCGGTCTTTCCGCGTTGCCGTGGAAGAAATACGACGGAGGCTTCAACACGTTGGTGACCGGCACCGCGCCGATTTTCTGGTTCTTCTTTCTGTCGACCGGCATTTCTTTGTTCGTGCTGCGCCGCAAAGATCGAGGTCGCGAGCGCCCCTTTACAGTGCCGCTGTACCCGGTCGTGCCGCTGGTCTTCATTGCAGCCTGCTGCTATATGCTCTACTCCAGCGTGGTCTACGCGCAGGCCCTGTGCCTGTTGGGGATTGTGCCCTTATTGATTGGAATTCTGTTGTTCCTGATCAGTGGTCGCAGGCAGGCGCCCGGTGATGAATTGTAGGGTGGGACAAGCTCGCCGAAGGTGAGCGCCGGCCCACCGTTTATCGGGACACCACTAGGATCAAGGATGGTGGGCCTTCGGCCCGAAGCGGGCCTCGTCCCACCCTACGGCGACGGTGTGCCGCGCTGCTGTAAGAACATCCGCAGCCGTTCCACTTCTGCTTGGAATTCGGCTCGAAATACGGGTCCCTTCGGCTTGGCCTTTTTGAACCCGGGCTCGACCGTCAATTTGCCGTCTTGGTTCGAGACGTTGACCCAGCCGATGATGTCGTCTCGCCACAGCAGAGGCATCGCGTAATAACCCAGAATCCTCTTGGCGGCGGGGACGTAGGCTTCGAATCGATAGGGCCAGCCCCAGAACTGCTCGAACCGTTGCCGGTCCCAAACGATCGGATCGAACGGAGACAAGAATCGCACGGTTTCATTCGGCCCGTTGCGTGGGACGCGGTCGGCCCGCCACAAATAGCGAACGCCGTCGGCGATGGTGTAGGCCAGCTCTCCCGATTCGACGAGCGTTGGCACAACTGAACGAAGCGCCTTGAGCGTGGGCGCGGGTT
>Ga0210393_10000866_pt1 | contig 25878 bp, 21 predicted proteins | sample IncBWC27OmetaG_FD_160068 | JGI IMG/M metagenome (GOLD analysis project Ga0210393, IMG submission 160068) | Forest soil microbial communities from Barre Woods Harvard Forest LTER site, Petersham, Massachusetts, United States - Inc-BW-C-27-O ...
GCTTTCCTTATGCACATCCATGCCGATATACTTTTTGCTATCCATTGAGGGCGTTCCTTTCTGTAGGGGGTTCGAGCCGAACACTCAAAACCCTACTCCAAAAGGGGCGCCCTTTTATATTGCGTCGTAATGATGTTTCCAGTCTCAGACGTCTGGCTGTCCAGGCTGCCATTGAGATAAATGCGGAGGTTTGAGCCGTCATACGTTCCAACCACATGAGTCCACGTCCCCATCGACAATGAGGATGCGGAAGTTACACTTCCAAGAGTGCCCGCACCCCCTGTTGCTATTCCAAAATTGATGACGTTGGTGCCTGCCGTTCGCCAAATACCATAAGCCAGGTAGGGATCTGCATCGCCGGAGACTTCTTTAGCGAGAATTCGCTCATAGAGAGTGGGATTTGATTCAGAAGTCTTGAGCCAAGCCTCCAGCGTCAATGCATTTCCAGCAATTTGGAAGCTGGGGCCGTTTCCAACATTGATGTACTGACCGGAACCGTTCAGACTCGCCGCGCCGTCCACTTCTCCACTGGTGGAAGTCGCGCCTGTTATCGTCCCGTTGTTGCCGTTGCTGCTCGAATCATTCGCCGTCAAACTCGAACCGTTTGGCAGATGCCAGACGCCTTTGTAATTGGAATCCCACACTGCTGTCTGATTCGATTGGTTTGTCGAAATAGACGAGTCTCCGTAAAACATGTAAAAGACGGCGTCGGTTGTGTGAGACACCGTGGAAAGCTTCACCCAGTAAACGATTGCCCCAGTCGTGGGATTGTAACTTTCTTGTTCAAAAGGGAGGGGACTCGCTCCGTTTGCATCCGACGCGAAGAGGATGTCATAGCCGTTCGCACTCGTTACACCACCGCCGTTCGCGGTGGTTGCCAAGTACGAATAGGTGCCAGAAACCAGTACGGGGAAATTCGCCTGATCCGTATTGGGAACCTTCGTGTGGTCGATGGTGATAGCCCGGCGGTAGAGGCAGCCGTTTGCCCAGCTCTGCGCAGCCGCAGGAATTTGTCCAGCCAACAAAGAGAAGCATACAAACGCGACGATGAAGATCGGCTTACGAACTCCGCGCATATTTAAGTCCTTTCAAGGCTGTGAGCAAAGCGGGAAAAATAATCGTTGCTTCGGTGCCGATAACTCCAAGAAAGTTCTCTTCGTTAGGGGTAGGTGATCGATAGAGCTTCGACTCCCAATGCCCGCGACGAAGTCAATCCGCGTGAACTGCTGTCGTAGGTATGGGACTCAAGAACCTTGCCGTTGGAATCCGTCACTGAGGTAATTCGAGACTGGCTGTCGTATGCAAAAGTCAAGGTCGATAGGTCCGGATTCGTCACCTGACTCAGACGGTTCTGACTGTCATAGGAATACGAGAGAGAAATGCCCACGTCAGACGAAACACCCGTCACCAAATGGCTGGAGGAACTTCCATACGTAAAGTAGAGATGACGCGACACCGGGTCCGTCACCGTCACCAGTCGACTAGCGCCGTCGTACGTCAGCGTTGTCGAGTTCCCGTTCCGGTCAATGATAGAAGTCAGCATTCCGCTGGTTTCATCAAAGCGTCTTTGCTCCCCATTTTGAAAGGCCATCACCCAATAGGGTGCGGATGTACTCGGAGCGATTAGAGAGACGACGATGTTCTGTGGTGAGGCGAGACTCCACGACTGAACCGAGCCGGTCGTGCCAAAGGACCAAAAGCTGCCGTCGCCGCGTGCGTACTTTATGTAGCTGTCGCTCCCGACGAACACTTGTTCTTCGTAGGTCGAGCGCCAGTTCGGTCCGAACAATCCCACTTGAAGTGCACTTTGAGTGGCGGGCCATTTGCTGTTCCACGATCTGACCAAAGACAACCCGCCGGAAAGACCGGGAATTCTTACGTCATTCTCCTGAATGTACGTATTGCCCGTTGTCAAATTGATGGGTTTCCCGGCCGCCGCAAGCTGGCACGATAGACACACCTCGTCTCCAGCACCTGGCGAAGGGCACCCTCCCTTCCACGCCCAGATCACATAGGTGAGAGTGCCAGGGTATCCTCCGTAATAGGCCCATCCAGTTGGAATCGCAAGCGGGAACCCCCACGTGTTGGTCGCGAAACAATTATCAGGAGCTTGAGCAGACGCGCCCGGGCTAAAAACACAGCACAGCACTCCCAGAACGAACACCAAAGTAAGGTGCCTCTTCCTCATGTACTCCTCCATGCTTTGTCTGTGTCTAGCTCACGATAAACGGCGAGTTTGAATTGCCGAGGACATCCCGTGGACACACCATGCGGTTAAAATCTTTCACACAGCCAACTTGACTGTGCACTTGAATTACAATTCAGTCAATATAATTCGTATTAAATATTTCGTGCTGTAGCTACACCTTAGCGAAAGAGGCTGCAAGTGCTTCCTTCTTGTTGGACTTACCCTGTGGGAATCGCGCGGGGCTTTTGCTCTAAGTAACACCGGTAGACGATTCCTCCTAGCTCTTATTCTGTTGTGCTGCATCCTGTAGGTGAGCGCAAGACCGTCCCATCTGTTGAAAACGGTCAATCTCTTGGTTTTACTCCACCTTTGACTTTCCTCGCTAAAAGACCCCGAGAAGGTCGTGGCAGACAGCTATTAGATATCTGCTAGCACCATAATGATATTTATAGTTGACATTCACATCGAGATTGTATAGCCTGTTCGAACCCTTATTGGGGAGGTTCTTATGTCGCCTCGACCTGATCCCGTTGACCCCCTTGTTCTAAAGAAGCGGAACTTACTCCGGGCATTTTATGTGGCGGCAGTGGGTAGCACTGCGGCATTCACCCTCGCAGCGTACTCGCGCACCTTCCAGCGCAACGCGCTGCTGGCGCTCGCCCTTCTAGGCTCGATCCTTGGAATTTGGACTCTTCTTCGCTTCCTGCGCGTCATCGACGAATTCGAGCGGCAATACACCCATGAGGCGCTGAGATTCGCTTTCGTGGGAATGCTCTGCCTCTTGGTGTTGGAAGCCTTTCTCGAGAATTTCGGTTTTCCCCGCGTCCCGGGATACGGGAATGCAGCCTTTGCGGTGATCCTCTGGAGCTTGGGGCTGGCGACCTCCTCATGGCAGCGGCACTGGCGGCACGAATGAAGACTCGACTGCGGGTATTACGTGCAGAGCGGGAATGGACGCAAGCGGAGTTGGCCATGCATGCGGAGGTATCCCGTGCATGCATCAACGCCATCGAGACGGGCAGGTACGACCCGAGCCTTTCGCTAGCTTTCAAAATTGCTCGCATCTTCGGCAAGAATGTCGAGGAAGTGTTCCTCTACGGGAGCGGCGAACCAGCCAATTCGCTGAGTCCTGAAAGTCTGCCCAAATAAAGGAAGTCCGATGTACAGCAATCCATCCCTTCGCACTTCTTTCTTCGAACCAAACCACTGCGAGCCAGCAATTTGTTTCCTTTTGCGAGTGCCCCATTTGAGTCAGGGCGCGCGGTAAGTCACAGGGAGAAGCTTTCATGTCGCGAGGCTTTGACGGATTCGAACTTGATGATTTCCGCGGTTCCGATTTTACCCCGGCCCCGGACGTAGACCGAAGTTCTTCGTCCGACTGGAACAAGTGGACTACGCTTCACAACATTCATCGGGAGGAAGAGCGCACTGACAGACTCGACCGCGGGGGTCCTGATCGTTCCAACAGAGACCGCCCTCCTCTGCCCCGCGAGGAACGGGTGCGCGCGATCCTTTCTCAGCGCGTCCGTACCCAGTACACGGACCGAAACAAGATTTATTCGATGCGGGATTCTGAGATTCACATATTGTCAGAAGTTGGCAAGTTCCGGGTTGTGGCTACCGGCGATTTGGCTGAGTTCGCATACAACGGCGATCGCGCGAGGGCGGAGAACGACGTGGAAAGTCTCGTCCGGCAGGGACTCATGAAGGAGACCATGATCGCTGACCCCGAGCACAACCCAACTCAGGTTGTAACGCTAACCAAGGAAGGGCACAAACTCCTATCTCGCGGCAAGGTTCTCCCTCGCAACCAAGCCACCTATCACGGATTCAAGAAACCGAAAGAAGCTTTCCACGATTCGGAGCTCTATCGGCTCTTTCACAAGGTCGACGATGAAATTGAAAGCCGTGGCGGCAGAGTCCTCCGAGTCCAGCTCGACTATGAGATGAAACAAGAGCTCTATGCCCGGCTCGCTCGTGCCTCCCGGGATACGACCCGGAACCTTGAAACGCTTCGAAAAGAAATTGCTGAGCGCTATCACCTGAAGGTTGTATCGGGCAGGATTCCGATTCCCGACTTGCGCATCGAGTATGTGAACGAGAACGAAAATGAGATTCAGCGGCGCGACCTCGAACTTGCCACGGAACATTACCGCCCTCGGGGGCTTTCCCAGAAGGCTCGCGCCGGCTTTCAGATTTATGCCCGGCATGGTGAGACAGACCGCCTTCGCCGCATCCGTGACGACCAGGAGTTGAGTGCAGCGATCCTGGGCTTCTAGACCATGAATATCCTGGAAGACCAACTTGCCAAGCTTCTAGACTTCGGATACACCGAAGTGGAAGCCCGGTTTCTCTATCTTGTGGCGACGCATTCGGGGTATTTCACCGTGCGGCAGTTTCTCGACTTCGCCAGGGCCAAGAGTGGCAAGCGCAATGCCCGACTGGTCGTAAAACTGTTCAGTCTGGGTCACGCCAGCGCCCAGCGGTACACCCGCAGGAGTCTCGTCTATCATCTCTGCTCACGGCAACTCTACTCCGCCATTGGCAAAGACTATCTCCGCAATCGGCGGGAGCACGAACTCACTCACATCAAGACCAGGCTCTTGGCGCTCGATTTCATTCTCGCTCATCCGAAAGAAGACTATTTCGAGACGGCGGAGGCCAAGCGCCGGTACTTTGTCGAGCGATTCAAGGTGAGCGGGAATCTCTTCGCTTCATCCGACGGGCGCGGCTATGGCATCACCTTCGCGGACAGATTCCCTCTCTGCATTGCCTATCCTTCTCCTGATTACATGCCTGTGGTTACCTTCACCTACGTTGATCCCGAACATCGAAACCTTGATGGGTATATCGCCCACTTGCGAACCTACCGGCCTCTCTTCCGAGAGCTCCCGGGCTTCCAATTCCTCTACATTTCGACCGCAGCAGGTCTACAGAAGGAAGCTGCGGAGCTCTTCTCCCTGCTTATCGAAGGCAAGGGCCTCGCTGATTTGACTCGTTATTTCGACCTGGAGACGAAGTGGGAGCGCGAGCAATACCGGCTCGTCACCGAGCAGGACGCGATCTTCTTGAGCGAGGCCCAGAAGCGTTACACGGGTAAAAGCATCGGCACTCTCTACCACCTCTGGCGTCGCAATCGACTGCCTAAGGATTTTCAGGCTGAACCTGTTCCAATGCCACCGCCCGCGCAAAAGATCCTCTTCCGAGCCGTTACCGTACCCGGCCATGAAGCCGTTTTCGGCGATAGGACGAAAAACTGGGGTGACGGCTGGCAGCTACGGGGTTGTTCAGGGGCAGCGTCACCTCGAAGTTCACCATCGAAGCCAACTCAAAGTTCTGAAAGAACAGCACATCCGTAAGGGAAGGAGGTGACATATGCACGCGGGCAAAACACTAGGATGGGCGGGAGCGACCCCACTTTTGGGGGCTTTCAGCCGCCCAAAATATCGTGGGATCGCTCCCGCCCGCCCCGAGCAGCTCGGGGCCGTGTTTTGTCCGCGTGCATACAGAGAAGCAATCGAACCTGAATGCAAAGTGCAAACAATCCTGAACAGCAAAGGAGAGAATCTCGATGCCAGTTCTGAAAGCACCAACCAAACAACCGAAGACTACACCAATCCAACTTCGACTCGACGACGCAGCGCGAATGAATCTGACGAAGTATGCGGAGTTCCTCGACAGCTCTCCGTCATACGTTGTGGCCGAGGCCGTGAAGCTGGTCTGCAGCAAAGACAAAGAATTCCAGTCTTGGCTCGCAGGCCAACAGAAAAACAATCATGAACCAATCACGAAGGGAGAAACGATTCAGCTCGAACTGAAGTGACAGCCCATGCACCACCGCCGCCAATTCCGTATGCGTGAGAACCCAGCGTCCGACCGACGACATGGCTCACGCGCGTCAGCAAAAGATACCGTCGAAAACAGTCTCGCTATTGACGAAGGACAATCGCAACGCCATGACTCAATGGCTGCTTTAGAACCGTCATCCACTACACATGCCGGTCCAAAGCGACCGGCCACAGGCAATGAGGCGAGAAAAGTCTCTCACTGGAATGCCTTCAGGCTGCCGTTGTCGCAATCGGAGGGTCAATTTGAGCAATTGTTGCGAAGCGAAGAGGCTGCCAAGCTACTGGGTGACATCCACGTTAAAACGCTGCAACGATACGCACGGCAGGCCAGACTCCCGGGGTATCGGATTGGAGGCCACTGGTATTTTCGCGCATCAGAGCTAGACGCGTGGCTCCGTTCTCGGATAAATTCATCGTGCCATCCGTGCCGCTTACAGGAGAAATCGGATGGAACATAAGCGGCAACGGGTTCAGTTTGGTTGGGTCTGTTTGAAAGCAAGAAAGAAAGGGCCAGACGTGTGGGTTCTGCGGTACCGCGAGAATTTGCCAAACAGAGTCACGAAGAGGCGGAGCGCAGTCATTGGAACCGTTCTTGAATTCCCGAACGAGTCCCAAGCGCGCAAAGCTGCTTTGTCCTGGCTTTTCTCGATGAACGCAGAAACATGTAGCGGAACGCCTGTTTCATTCGGTGCAGTCATTCGTCGGTATCTGACGGAAGAGATTCCTGAAAGGGTTTCGACCGCCTCGCGATATCGCTGTTGGCTGAAGAACCATGTCGAGCCGAAGTGGCGAGACCACCCCCTTGAGCAAATCAAACCGTTGCTCGTTGAGGACTGGCTCAGGAAGCTCGATTTGGCACCGAAAAGCAAGTCTCATCTCAAGAACCTGATGCGCGTCCTTTTTAATGCGGCCATGCGGTGGGAGCTGATTCCGTATCAGCACAACCCGATGAGTCTGGTCCGCGTCAAGGACAGCTCGAAAAGGCAACGGCAACCAAAGGCACTTTCCGTTGAAGAATTTCGGAAGCTGCTTGAAAACATTCCGGAGCCTTTTCGAACGATGTGCATTGTGGCTATGTGTTTGGGACTACGGATAAGTGAAATCCTCGGATTAAAGTGGCAAGACATCGACTGGGAAGGTCTGCGATTGGCAGTGCGGCAAGCCTACGTCTACGGACAAGAGGGCGAGCTCAAAACACAAGCCTCCCAACGATGGTTGCCCCTCGACAGATTGCTAGCGGAGAAATTTCGGGAACACAAAATGAAGTTTGCTTCGTTCGCTATTTGTGATGCGTGGGTTTTCGCGAATCCAGAAACGGGCCGACCGTATTGGCCAGGCCGAATTCAAGAAAACTGGCTTGTCCCTGCAGCACGGAAGGCAGGATTAGGCCGGATCGGCTGGCACACGTTTCGTCACAGTCATTCAACGTTGCTTCATGCGCTGGGTGTCGATCTCAAAGTGCAACAGGAACTCTTGCGGCATGCAGATATTCGAACAACGATGAACATCTACACGCAAGCAGTTCCCACGGCGCTTCGAGAAGCGAACAGTAAAGTTGTTCGTCTAGTGCTTCCAGCGCAGGTTGCCTAGCGTTAATGGCCCCCTGTGGCCCCTTGAAAAGCCACAAATCATTACTTATGAAGGAGATGTTGGTAGGGGCGGTGGGGATCGAACCCACGACCTTCGGCTTAAAAGGCCGCTGCTCTACCACTGAGCTACGCCCCTGTGGCGCTTCTTACATCTTACATTGAAAAGATTTACCGCGCACTTCGCTTGGCCGCGTGCGAAGATTTTCAGAATGTGATCGCACGTGCATGGTCTTACACCAATGCGCGATCCATCGCAGAGAAAGAACAACTACAACAGGTATGACAAGGCCCGGCGTCCTGTCACCCAAGCGACCCGGCTACCATAGCGGGCTGCCCATTCGGCGGCCGGTCGGAGCACCTGTAAACTGCGACCGCCGCTTCGATACAGACTATCGATTTTTCTTCTTGACAACAAATCACAATTCCATATTATGGCACGCGTGCCACAATCTAAGACAACCGGTTCTCCTTACAAAGTCCAAGTCCTCGACCGCGCCTTGGCAGCCCTGGCCATCTTGGCCAAGAGCTCCAGTGATTGCAGTCTCGCGGAGTTGTGCCCTGCCCTGAAGCTTCACAAGAGCACCGTCCACCGCCTGATGATGGTTTTGGAACAGCACCGCTTGGTGGTCAAGAACCCGGAAACGGGGCGCTATCGTTTAGGGCTACGACTCTACGAACTGGGATCTCGCGCAATCGATGGCCTTGACCTCCGCGGACGTGCGCGCCCCTATCTGGACCGCCTGCAAGACGAATTTGGCGAGACCGTTTTCTTCTGCATTCTCGACGAAGGTCAGGTTTTTTACGTCGAAAAGGTCGAATCGCAACGCAGCGTGCGAACTGCCTGCACCGTTGGAAGCCGCGCGCCAGCGTATTGCACGGCGGTCGGCAAGGCCATGCTCGCGGAGCTTCCAGACTCGGAAGTGAGCAAGATTGTGCGCCGCTGGGGGCTAAAACCGGTCACGCCAAATACGATCACTACGGCGACCGCACTCAGAGCCGAGCTAAAAGCTGTGCGCGCTCGGGGTTTTGCCATCGACGACGAAGAAAAAGAGGAAGGCCTGCGGTGCATCGGTGCAGCTGTTCGTTCGCATTCCGGAAAGTTGGCGGCGGCCATGAGCATCTCCGGACCCGCGTTCCGGATGACCAAGGAGCGAGTACCGCAGATTGGCCGGGCGCTGATGGAAGCAGCCGGCAAGCTGTCCGACGAACTGGGATACCAGCCGGCACAAGCGGTGCTGATGCACAGCGCAGCCAAGTAAAGGATGTGAACGACCCGGCGAAAGCCGGGTTTTTTGCGGCCCGTTTCGGGAGTGGGATGCAGTCTCATAGTGTGGTACGACCTGCTTTTGGCGAGGCGGAGCGGCTGTACCGCGTCTCGAGGGAAGCATGGATATACAGGCGCAGAGGTGCGCTGCGCAGAAATAGGAGAAGCCGATGCTTGGAAAATTCGCGGTGAGGGTGGTTTTCTTCTTGGTAGCCGTGCTGCTTCCCAATGTTTTGAGGGCGCAACTCACGACGAGTACGATCTATGGCCGAGTGACCGATGCAAATGGCGGCACGATCGCCAGCGCCCAAGTGACGGCAACGAACACGGACACAAACGTCTCGCGAACGGCGCAAACGAGCGCCGAAGGCGAGTACAGTATCGAATTTTTACCGGTTGGCAACTACCGGGTGGAGATCGCAGCCCCGTCATTCAAGAGATTCGTGCGAGCGGGTGTCGTGCTCGAAGTGAATGTACCTGCCCGTGTAGACGCGGTGCTGCAGCTAGGAGACATCAACCAGACGGTCACAGTTTCTGAGAGTGTACCGCTCGTGAACACGACCAGCCCGGAGATCGGGCGCACGATTGAGAATCAAGAAGTCGTTAACCTGCCGCTCGTGAACCGTAACGCCTATGAATTGCTGGAGCTCACCCCAGGCGTTCAGAACAGCAGCTTCAATCCGGGCCAGCCAAATCCAGTAATAACCCTCGGATACCCGGAGCAGCGAACCTTCATTAATGGCGGCGTGGACGGCGGGGCGGGATCGGTCAGCTATTACCTCGACGGCGGAATCAATATGACCGGGTTGCGCAACACGGGCAACGTTCTTCCCAATCCTGACGCCATTCAGGAATACCGCGTCGAAACGAATAATTACAATGCGGAGTACGGAAAAATGTCCGCTGGCGTCATAACAGTGCTTACAAAGACCGGCACGAACAATTTTCACGGCGGGCTGTTCGATTACTGGCGAACCGATGCCCTGAACGCCGCTCCCTGGGACTCCACAGTTGGAACTCCTCCTCTGCGGCGGCAGCAATTCGGCGGGACCATCGGGGGCCCCATCCGAAAGGACAAGACCTTCGTCTTCGGCTCCTACCAGGGTCAGCGCCAGCTCAGCAGCTTTCTGTTCAACGGCGCCACATTGCCGACATCGGCAGAGGCGGGAGGAAATATGGCCGCGCTTCTAAAAGGCGGCTCCTTGCCGAGCCAGTACACGTGCGGTTCGCCGACGGTCATCTGCTCTTCGTTGCTCGATCCCGTCGCCAAGACGCTGCTCACTTCCAGCGTTTTTCCCAATATCCCCACGGCGGGCACTGGCGCCTTCCAAGCGGTGGCCCCGAGTCCGTACAACACGGATGAATTTCTGATCAAGGTGGATCACACTCTCACCAGTAACCAACGACTGAGCGGAAGCTACTTCTACACGAGCGGAAACAATGAGGTTCCTCCCCTGAATGCCACTACCGGCCAGCCCAACGGCAACATCCCATGGGACGTACAGCAATTCACCTGGCGGCAGCAGAATGTGAACGTAAGCGATACTTGGACGGCCAGGCCCAATTTGGCGAACCAGCTATGGCTCGGCTATACGCGCAATTTTGCTGGACGACTCAACCTGCCTGGCACATCCTTGGGCGATCTTGGCTCGGAATTCACAGTTGAGGGGCCGCACTCGCTCCCGCAGATCTCCGTGACGGGCTTCTTTACGGCGGCGAGCGCCATCGCCGGGCCCGTCGCGGGTTCAAACTTCTATTCAGTGCGGGACGTGGTTAACTTAACCCGCGGCCGGCATTCGATCTCGTTCGGAGGCGATGAAACTCTCGACAAGGACGTTCAGGAAACCTTGTTGAACAATTACGGCGTGTTTGGCTTCAATGGCACGAACATCAAGGATGCCGTGTCGGGCAAGACTCTCGCGGTTCCGGCGCTCGCGAATTTCGTGATGGGCTTGCCGACGTCTGTCTCGCAGGACGCCCCGGTGACCGGCTTCACGAACAATTGGAGCACCGGGCTATTCGTGCAGGATAATTTCCGGATCTTTCCTAGGCTAACCGTGAACCTGGGTTTGCGTTGGGACATTCAGACACCGCCCACAGATCCTCAGAATCGAGGGACCAGCTTCGAGGTGGGAGAGCAATCGACGGCGATTCCGACGGCTCCGCAGGGCGCCCTCTTCACTGGTGACCCGGGCGTGACGCGCGGCATCGTGCCGGTCCGGTGGCATCACGTTTCACCAAGAATCGGATTTGCGTGGGATCCCTTCGGCGACGGCAAAACTTCGATCCGAGCCGGTGCCGGAGTTTTCTACGGCAGCGTTTCAGGCAACGAATGGAACACTGTCACCAATTTCGAGCCTTCTGCCGTACGCTTCACTTTCACAAACGTCACACAGCAAGTGACGGGATCAGGCCTTACGGCCGTGCCGCAGGGCGCGACGCTCTCCTGCCCCTACAATAAGCTGGTGGCCAAAAACGCCTCGGGCTCACCACTCGGTCCGACGGTGACGTGTGCCGCCGGGAGCGGAAGCGGCGTAAGCGGCATCGATCCTTTTCCGTTCGTTCCGCCGCAATTTCTCACCCCCGGAGGGCCATTCTTCGGTTTTTCGAAGAATTTCCAGTGGCCGTATAGCTATCAGGCCAATTTATCCATCCAGCGCCAACTCACCTCTAACTTGACCGTATCTGCCGCTTACGTAGGCAATTTCACCCACGATTTGCCTTTCGCACAAGACATCAATGCTCCTGCTACCGGCTCGCTCGCACCCGCTTGCGCGACCACTAGTGGCGCGAATATCGTGGATCGCCGACCGATCGACAATCCTGGGGTGGCCACTTGCGCTGGACCGGGAAGTCCGTTTGGCACTGTTTTGCTTGTGCAATCCAATCAAAAGGCCTCGTATAACGGACTCCAGGCAACGGCCCAGCTAAGAATGACTCATGGTCTTATCCTGTACAGCTTCTACACCTTTAGCCATACCTTTGACAGCGTCCAACTGGACAACAACACCACGCAGGGCGGGGCGGAGGACATGACCAATCTGGGCTTGGAACGCGGGCCGGCGGATTTCGATCTTCGTCACCAGTTTGTGACGGCGCTGGTGTGGCAATTGAACTACTATCATGGGAACCATTTGTTGGCGCGCGAAGTCGCGAATGGATGGACGATTTCACCAATCATTAACATCCATAGTGGTTTTCCTTTTACAGTTCTCGATGGCAAAGATGCCAACCTGACCGGCAACAGTGCCACAGAGCGAGCCGAACTTGTGCCTGGGCAGAACCCGGTCTTGAGCAATCGCACTGCGGCCGAGTGGTTCAATACTGCCGCGTTCTGCCAGATTCCCAGCACGATTCCCACCTGTCCGAGTAGCGGACTTTCGATTGATGGAAACTCATCGCGTAATATGCTCCGTGGCCCCACGTTTAAGGACGTGGATCTCGCGATCTCTCGCGACTTTGTTTTCAAGGAACACTTGGATCTGCAATTGCGCGCCGATGCCTATAACGTTTTCAATATCGTGAGCCTGAACTCTCCGGGCGCCACGGTGGGCACGGCTACATTCGGAGTAATCACCTCAGCGAGCGCCATGCGCCAGCTTCAGCTTGGTCTTCGTCTCACATTCTGACGGCAGGCCCTGTTGCTGAATGCGATTTCATGTATCACTGGCAGCCGGGAGAAGTACCTTGATCCCGGCTGCCGGAGATGTTCAACCCGGAGTTACATGCAAACTCGTTTGTTTTAAGCTAGTCGAGGAAACACGTTACGTGTTTAAAGGAACCATGAACACCAACACTCCAAGTCCAGTAGAAAAAATGATATTTCGAGGTACCAACGCCAAACCGGGTCGCCACATCTCTGTTTCGCCACAAAACAGCACCATGTGCCATCTCGCCTACGGACGCATTAGGCTAGATTCCGCCATGCCAAGCGTTGCCTTTGCCAACGGCGAACGTGAAACCGGGCTAATCGTTCTTTCCGGCAGGGCCACGGTCCGAACGGATGGAAAAGAATACGAGCTTGAACGCTTCGACGCCCTCTACATTCCGAGAGACGCCAAGATCGAAGTGTCCACAATAGGCGAAGTAGATATCGCCGAGTTTTCTTCCGACGTCAAAGGTAATTACCCGCTTCAAGTTGTGCGTTACGCGGAAACTTCCAAGGATCCGGGGATGAAATTCAGCGCAGGCGGGCCCGGTTCTTCGCGCCAGCTGAATATGCTGATCGCAAAAAACGTGCAAGCGGGACGCCTGGTGGCCGGCTTCACGCACTCAGACCCGGGCAATTGGACGAGCTGGCCTCCGCACGAACACGCCAAGATGCTGGAAGAAATGTACGTTTACTTTGACATGCCGGAACCCGCGTATGGCATTCAACTGGTGTATAACAACACCGACTATCCGGAACTGGTAACGGTGGTGCGCGACGGCGACGCCGTATTGATGCCCAGCGGGTATCACCCGAACGTCTCCGTTCCCGGCCACCGCATTGCCTTTCTCTGGGCCATGGCCGCGCATCGCGAAGTCGAAGACCGCCAGTTTGGCGTCGTGAATATTCAGCCGGGATTTCAGCAAGGCGGATCTGGATTAGAAGTCGGCCGCAAATAACAGAACCCTGGAGACTTTCCAGATGAATTTGTCAAACTCGCCGCAATCTCCATTGTCGGCTCTCCCCGCGACCGATAATGCGGCGGCCCTCGGCGCTCAATCCAGCAATTTCCGCTGGATCATCTGTGCGCTCCTGTTCCTCGCCACCGTGATTGCCTATGTCGATCGCGGTGTCATCGGCTATCTCGAAAAATACTTGGAAACCGTCATCGGATGGAACACCATCCAGTATGGATATATAACCGGAGCATTTCAGGCGGCCTATGCAATCGGGCTGGTGTGCGCAGGCCGCCTGACGGACCGTCTGGGTACTCGCAAAGGCTTTGCGATTGCCATTTGTATATGGAGCGTCGCCGCCATGCTCCCGGGCGCAGCCTACTCGGTTGTTACGTTCGGTATAGCGATGTTCATCCTCGGCTTGGGCGAGGCGGCAAATTTTCCCGCTTGCATCAAAACGGTGGCCGAGTGGTTTCCGAGAAAAGAACGTGCTCTGGCCACGGGCATCTTCAATACCGGAGCGAATATCGGCAATATCGTGGTGCCGCTGGTGGTGCCCTTTCTCGTTTTTTCACTCGGGTGGCGAGGGGCGTTCATCGGTACTGGCGCGCTGGGCTTTGTTTGGCTCGGCTTCTGGCTATGGCTATATGCAAGACCGGAGGCACACTCGCGGGTTTCCGCGAAAGAGTTGGCCATCATCCAAAGTGATCCGCCAGAGAGGATTCAAGGCGTACCGTGGGTCAAGCTCTTCCCCAGAAAAGAAACTTGGGCCTTCTCCATCGCCAAATTTCTCACCGACCCCATCTGGTGGTTCTATCTCTTCTGGTTGCCCCGCTATTTACAAGGAACATTCCACCTCAATCTCTCGCAGAGTCGCAAGCCGGTCGTGGCGGTCTATGTTGTCTCCATCGTGGGGAGCATTGGAGGCGGCTGGCTTTCCGCTATCTTTCTGAAGCGAGGAAAAAGCCCGAACTTTGCGCGCAAGATGGCCTTGCTGATCTGCTCCGTGGCCGTGGTACCCGTGGTTTGGGCGCCATTCTCGAACAATCTGTGGGTCGTCGTCTGTCTGGTCGGCCTCGCTGCCGCCGCTCACCAAGGATGGTCCGCAAATCTATTCACGCTCCCATCCGACACCTTCCCCAAAGCGGCGGTCGCCTCCGTCGTAGGAATCGGAGGAATGATGGGAGCCATCGGCGGGGCCCTCCTGCAAACGGCCACCGGCTATATCGTTGCGAGAGCCAACAGCTACGTCCCACTTTTCGTCCTCGCTTGCTCAGTTTATCTGCTGGCCTTGCTCATCATTCAACTCCTGGCACCGAAGCTGGCGCCTGCCAAAATCGATTAGGAATGGAGCGCTTTCTCCGATGAGTCTTGAGGCCTTCCAGTTGAGCGGCAAAAATGCCTTGGTAACGGGCTCGCACCGCGGGCTTGGCGCTGCCATTGCCGTGGCTTTCGCAAAAGCCGGAGCGAACGTCGGTTGCCACGGGCGAGATCCGAAGCCCGGCCCCGCCTGCGACGAAATTCGTTCTGCTGGACGGAAGACATTCTATTTCGCGGCGGATCTGGCAAATCCCAAAGCCTGCTCTGGTCTCATCGAGAAAACAGTCTCCGAATTCGGTTCCATCGACATTCTTGTGAACAATGCAGGAATCATTCGCAGGGCTCCCGCCGCCGAATACCCCGCTGAATTCTGGGACGAACTCATTGCCGTAAACCTGACCGCCGTGTTCCACCTGTCGCAGCTGGCCGCGCGGCACATGCTCGAAAAAGGCACTGGGGGCAAGATTTTGAACATCGCTTCCGTGCTCTCCTTTCAAGGCGGAGTTCTCGTACCCGCATACGCGGCGGCCAAGGGCGGCGTTGCGCAACTGACAAAAGCGCTGGCAAACGAATGGGCCGCCAAAGGAATCAACGTCAACGCCATCGCCCCCGGATATATGGCGACCGACATCACCACCGCGTTGCGAGACGATGCCGCCCGCAGCCGTCAGATTCTAGAGAGGATTCCAGCGGGCCGCTGGGGCGAACCAAGTGATCTTGCCGGCGCCGCAGTCTTTCTGTGCTCCTCCGCCAGTGATTACGTTCACGGCCATGTTCTTGTCGTGGACGGAGGCTGGCTGGGACGCTGAGCAATCGAGTCGTGCAAGCATCACAGAAGAAGCAGCTTCGTACTTGTCCGAGTGAATTGGAGAACGCAAATGAGCGCGCAAACAAAAACGTTTCCGGACTTCATCGTAGTCGCACACAAAGATGGCAAGGAGTCATCTCCGGAGAAAGGTCTGAAACGCCGCGTCCTCGCCTACAACGACAAATTGTTTCTCGCGGAGCATGAAATGGTGAAGGGCTGGGTCGGGACGGTGCACAGCCATCCGCACGAGCAAGTCGTATATGTCGTGCATGGCCACATCAAAATCACCTGCCAAGAAAAAACCGTCGATGTTCGAACCGGTGACACCTTTGTCGTGCGCGGCGGCGTGCAACACGGCGCATCCGCCGTCGAAGACTCCCTGGTAATCGACGTGTTCACTCCGTGCCGGGAAGACTACATCCGTTGAAATATTCGTGTTCGGTGCTCTGAACAAGGTCACAAGGTAGAGTCGTCTGGAAATGGGCGCACTCATTTGACGAACAGGTGATCGGTCTCGCGATGCGAAACAAAATACTTCTTACAACGAAACTACTCGGACTGCTTCTCGCAGGTCTTCTCTGTGCCAGTTGCGTTTCGTTCGCACAAGCGCCCGCCGACGAGCCGCAAATCCAGACTTCCGAACTCAATCGTCAGGTCCGGGATTTTCTGCAAAAGGAGGTCGCCGCCCACGTCGCCGATATCAACACTCTCGATCCCCCTCCGGATCGCGTAGTCGGAGCGCTCACGACCGGAGAGTTTTCCTGGGGCACATTCATGCGAGCTCTAGGCGCCTATTCCGAGCTCGCGGGAACCAAGACCATTGCAGGCCATGACGTCCCGCAAATGCTCGGAAAAATGGCCCAAATCGAACTGGACCACGGTGGAAAGACCTGGGCCCAACTCTACGCAGCCATGGCCCTGGAGAGTTTTGGAAAAGCTCTAAACCAAAACGCTCTATGGCGGGGATTATCTTTCGAAGAAAGAAAGACATACATTGCCTTGCTCGACCCCAGCCGCTTTTACGATGCAAAGTCTCATACGCTAATCCATCTCCCCGAAAATTATTTCGGAGTCGCGGCGCGCATCGCGGCAATCGACTACGAATTGGGCCTCAATAAGGATCGCGCCTCTCTCGACGACTTGCTGAATCAGGCCGCAAAACAATTCACCGGCGGAGCCCTCTTCGCCGATGATGCTCTGCCAACCGGCCGTTACGACCGCTACTCCAATGAGTACGCCAGAGCCCTTTTCGATGCCGCCGAACTCGCCGGCCGCCAAGACCTCATGAAAGCCGTCGCGCCCTCTCTAAAAGAACAGATGCATCTCTGGTGGGACTTGCTCTCCCCCGACGGCTACGGTTACTCCTGGGGCCGCAGCCTTGGCGCGATCAGTTACATGGACACCATGGAAATCGCTGCCTTCCTCGGCGATCATCCTGAATTCCGCCCCGCCCCGCTTCCCCAGCTTGCGTCCGCCTATTTTGCCGCGTGGTCCTGGCTGCGCCACGACTTCAATGATGAAACTCACTTGCTCTCCATCTTCGCCTTTGGAAGAGGCGACTACAGCTACATCACCAAGGAGCGCGAATGGCAGCAGACCACAACGTTTTTCGGCAAGGTGACCGGTGCTCACCAGTTGTTCATGAAGGCGCTGGAAAAAGAAGAAGTGAGAAGCTTTCCCGCCATGTTGCATTTCGCTGACGTGGCCCGCTTTGAGTATTTCCAAAACGGCCCTCGCCGCAAATTTGGAGTTTGGGTTGTTCGCCAGGGAAACATTCATTTTGCTTTGCCTTTCGTGACCGGACCAAAGGCCGCAACTTCGGACTACGAGCCCGCGCCTCACGGATTCCCCGGTTTTGCAGCTCCCGTGGAGAAAATATATCCCTGCCTCATTCCATTCCTCGAACTCGAAGACGGCCGGACCATTGCTGCGGCCGACGGAGCCGATGAGATCAATCCCGCCGCAAACGGAATGAGCGTCACTGCAGTCTGGCGGCATTGGGTTGTCGTCAGTTCCAAAGCCGGAGAAGCGTTCGATCCAGATCTCATCTCTGAAGTAACCTGGTCCTTCCAAGGAAACACTCTTCACCGAACAGAATCGCTCACGGCGTCAAAACCGCTGACAATCCGCCGTCTCTGGCTGGCAATCCCCAGCCGCAACAACCATCTTGAGACTACCGAGCGTACCGGAGCCCGAATCGACCAGCTCACTTCAAACGGAAATTCGCTCGAAGTGCAGATCACGCATTCTGACTGGCCACTCGAAATTTCCGCTTTCGCAACCGGCGACGACGCTCTAGGCCGCGGCGATCGCGGACCAATTCCCCTGCACTTAATCCTCGAATCAGCGAATATCTCCCTGGCCCCTGGAACTCCAAAGAGTTGGGATGTCTCACTATCTGCTCGCTGAAGGTTGGAGAGGCCGCGTGAGACAAATCGAACCTCAGCTTTAAGTCTGGATTGCTTCGAAGTGTTGAACCGGAAGCCCTACGTGCACGAATTCCCTGGTGGCCTACGCATGACAAGAACTTAGAGCGCTGAGGAAACCGACGTCCCAGCCGCGGCAAAAACCGTCGCCATCTCCGCCTGCGCAAACGTCAGGAAGCACTCCACCACCACAGGATCAAATTGCGTCCCACTCGCTTCCTTGAGCCGCCGCACCGCTTCTTCGTGCGGCAATCCTTTGCGATATGGCCGCGAAGAAACCATCGCGTCAAACGCATCAATCACACAAACAATCCGCGAAACAACAGGTATCTCCGTGTCTTTCAATCCCGCCGGATATCCCTTCCCGTCAAACGTTTCGTGATGATGAAGAATGTCCAGGGCCGCCCGTTCGAATCCCGGCAGCATGCGCAGCACCGCCCATCCGTACTCCGGATGCTTCTTCATCAGCGCATATTCCTCGGGCTCTAGTTTGCCCGGCTTACGGAGGATGGCGTCCGGAATTCCAACTTTCCCGATATCATGCAACAGCGCCGCAACTTCCAAATTCTGCAGCGCGGATTCTTCCAGCCCGAGTTCCTGCCCCACGCGCATGCCCCACTCTGCCAGCCGCGTGCTGTGCACGCCTGTGTTGAGGTCTTTCAAGTCCAACAGTTGGTTGAAAGCGCAGATAACGGAACTTCGAAGCGCGGAAGTTTGTTCTTCGAGCTGCTTGATTCGAATGAATTCCGGTGCCCGCAGGGATAGGGCTCCCTCGCCGAGCACCGGAATCCGAGACTCAGCCATTATTGTTATCGGCTCCCGGTGGATACCCAGGAAGCCACTGCCTGATACACATTCAAGCGGCCATTGTTGAGGTTCGGAGTAAGTTTTTGCGCGTTCGCCAGCGCCTTCGCAGCTTGCGATTGATTCACCGGTTGTTCTGCCGCACTCAGCATCAGCGCCACCGTGCCTGCAACCATTGGAGAGCTGAACGATGTTCCGGAAGCACTCGCATACGTCCCACCGGGGAACGTGCTGACGATGTCCTCCCCAGGAGCTGCAATCCAGACATCCACTGCGCCGTAGTTGGAGAAGGATGAAAGTGTGTCGTAATTCGAGGTCGAAGCAATGCCGACCACGAAGCCGTCAAGCGCCGCAGGATAAACCGGCGCGCTTGTGCTCTCATTACCGGCCGCCGCAACCAAAACCACACCCGCTTTGTTTGCGTAGGTAACCGCCTGATTCAGCGATGGCGAAGAAGAGGTCAGGTCGAAGCTCATGTTCACCACATTCGCGTTGTGCTGAACCGCGTAGTACAGAGCCGCGACGATATTCGACAGATATCCCGTACCATTCGATGAGAACGCCTTCAGCGGAAGAATCTTCGTTCTCGGCGCAATCAAGTGGATGAGTCCACTGGTCATCGTGCCATGGCCAAACGCTGTATAGTCTTTCCCGTCCAGAACCGCAGCAGTGGATTGATCCAGCACCGCAGCCGTGGATTGCTGCACGTATCCCGGTTGCTGGTTCTGCGCGCCGGTATCAACGTATCCATTCTGGTAGCCAGGCACGTCGAGCCATTCCGAAGCCCCCGGTTGGTTCCGCGTAAAGTCATAGCCCTGCAACATCACGGGATAGAGAACAGGATGATTGACGTCCACGCCTGTATCAATCACTGCGACGATGCCGGTGCCGGCGATTCCGAATCCGTTCTGCGTGTCCTGCAACCGGATGATCTGCGCCGCAGGCTGGTCCGCATACCCGTGCCACACGATCGTCCCGTAGTAATTCACCGGAGCAGAGTCGTAAAGGCCGGATGGAATACTAGGCAAGGGCGCTTGTGGAATGGGCAGCAGTCGATCGGCTTCAATGCTGACGATGCCCAGCAAGGACTCCAAAAGCCTGACGGTGCCATTCACAAGATTGGCAAGTAGATTGTTAGAGCCGGTCACCAGAAACGTCTGGCCAACCTGACCATCCAACCCACCTTGCACCTGACATTGGAGCAGATTGCAAAGATTGAGGACGGAGGACAACCCGCCCGTGGTGCGCACGATATAGCGATTTTGCGCTGCCGCAGGGCTTGGAACCACCAGCGTCAGAACGATCATCGCAACAACGAGGGTTATGCGTTTCATATTTGCTACCCCTAAGGGGTTCTCCACCATTGAATTACTCGTTTATAGGCGCAGTCAGTTGCCCTTCTAGTTTCTTTGGGCAAGCTTTCTCCGCCAATAGTACGAGTGTGCCTTCTTGACCAAACAAAACTCCCAGCGGGCTTGGTACTTCCGTACCAAAGATGCGACGCTCTCTAACTGCATGAAAACATTGCCTTTCATGCCTTGCCTCCCGGCAGCCGCCCCAGCGCTTCTCGCAGCGAAATCACAATCGGCTGGCCGCCCGGTCGCGCAAACGTCATTTGCAGGTCGCCGCTGTTTTCCACTTCTCCGCTAAACTCGCCGAACTGATTCGCCACTGTATGCACCACCTGCCCGCGCATATTCGAGAGCAGGATCCGCGTGTCCTGCGCAATGATCTCCGGATGGCTCAAGTCCAGCAGTTGGCCGGTAATCACGATGCGGTTGCTGCCAGGCTTCCCCTCCACCTGCACATCAATCTGATATGGGTCCGCGCGATAGAGCATTTGTCGTGTGCTGACTCCTGCCGATCGCGCTCCTTCGAAAACCGGCTGCAGAAAACTATCGAAGAGCACCTTAATCCGGCTGTCCGCTCCCTTTCTGTGACCCGCCAACCCAGCGCCCGCAAATGCTGCTTTGGCAAGTCTGACGGCGCCTTCCGGCGGCTGATAGTTCCCTTGCGCCGCACCCGATTCTCGAACTCTCTGCCAGACCGATACGGTTTCCATGCAGCGCTTGCAGCTCTCCTTCAGGTGCTTCTCCATCAACTTCTTCTCTTCCGCGCTCACCACTTCATTCACAAAGTCGATCCACTTCTCTGTCTTAAAATGTTCCATCTCTTCCCCCCAGATTCCTTTCGCTCCCCCACGCACTCCCCAGTGCACGGGGTGATGATTCAACCCTCGTGGCATAAGGGACCGCAGCACCTCCAAAAGTATAGAGAATCTGAAGGCTAGCTAAGTCTCGTGGAATCAGTAACTTTGCCGACCAGAACGAAGGGGGCCCAGAAGTAAGGATGAGGATTTTTCCGACGAAGCTCTTTCATCGCTAGCTGCAGCGCGTCGGCCATATTTCCGTTCGCGATGTACTCTCGATAGAAGGCCTGCATCAACTGCGACGTGCTTCGATCATGAACGTCCCACAAGGACAGCAACAACGTCGTCGCCCCAGCGCAGAAGAGTCCTCTCTGCAGCCCGAGTAATTCATCCCCGGCCGCAACGAAGTTCATCCCCGTCGCGCAACCGCTCAACGTCACCAGTTTCGCGTTCAGTCTCACCTGGTAGAGGTCATACAAATTCAAATATCCATCTCCCAGTCGGATCCCCGAAAACATCGGGTTATCCTGTCGGTACACGCCATGCGTCGCAATATGCAGCAAGCCGCTCTGCGCACCCTTTCCGCGCAGCAACGAAGATGTCGCTTGCTCCCCAAGATACAGCGAAGCCTGCGGCAACAGCGCTGCAACTCCTTGCACCTCATCCAGTATTTCCGGCGCTCGCTCATCCGCGATTCCGAGAATCAACGAATCCGTGTTCGCGCTCGCCGTTTTCTCCTGGCACAACGAGAAAACCGTCGCGCTGGGCGCATACGAAACCGCATACGCATCGCAGAGATACTCCTCCCCATTGCGCAGCGCATGGAATGGCAAAAAATGCAGCGAACCGTGCGGTACCACAATGAGCTGCTTCCCTTGAAAAAACGGTCGCAGGGGCGCAATCAATTCGCCGTACAGTGACTCCAGGTGACTCTGCGTGGCTCGCAGGAGCGCTTGTTCAAACCGCTGCACGTACTCATTTCCCATCCGAAACTTTGACAGTTGAAATCGTAGCAATTGCAAAAAGTGCGTCACTCTCGACAGCACCGTCACCGGCAGGATTCGAATCTCCCTGCGCGTCACTACCGCGGCAACCAGCTGCTCCCCCGCCGAGAAATACTCCACCATCGTCGCGTCCTCCGGGAGATTGGCTTGCAGCTTCGTAAGCGAAAAATCCGCTGGCGCTTCCAGCGTCGCGTTTTCCCGCTCATGCGCCGGCAACTCCCGCAGTGTTCGCAGCAATTCCTTCTCGTGCGACTGCGCCTTTTCCTGCAAACCCTGCAGTCGTTGCCCCGATTTTTCCTCGGGTCGTAGCTCTTCCAACTCGATCCGGTGGTAGTACCAGTTCAGTTCTTCGCGCAAATCTCTAATCCGGCGAACCAGGTCGCTCTGCCCCGCGTCTCCCAGCGGAAGGCTTTGTCCGCTTTGAAAGATCATCTCGATCATGCTCCGCGATTTCGCGGCTTCCATGCACGCTAGGGCCTCTTGGGCGGACGTGTCCGTCCCATCCCCCGAAATATACCAATCCACTAGCGCCTCGTAGACCTCCATCCGGTTTTTGACAAACGAGATTTTCAGCTCCTCGCCCTGCAACCGGCTCCGCAACGCTTCCAGCGCTTTCCTTGATTCCAGGTAGGCCCGGTGCGCCGCGGGCCGGTCTTTGCGCGCATGAGCAATCTGACCTTCGAGCAGGTGCGCTTGATAAGCCAGCACCGGCGTCTGAACTCCTTTTAGCCTCGCGAGCGATTTCTCCGTTTCCTGTTGCGCTTCGCCCGCGTCCCCCACTTGCAGCGCAATCCGCGCCAGCAGCAAATGCGCAAGCGCGGCTTTTCCAGAGAGCGCCGTCTGATCGAAAAATGCCGCCGCCGCCGCGCACAGCCGCCGCGCTTCAAAATGCCTTCCTTCCTGGAAAAGCAGCAATCCCTGGTACAAGTCAATCAGCCACGGCCAAACCAGATTCTTCTCCCGCCCAAACATTTCCCGCGCTTTCGCAAACCGCTCCAGCGCCTGAACCGACTTTCCCTGCTGACCGTACGCCGTCGCTTCATTCGCCAGCGTTTTCGCCGCCTCATAGCCCATGCCCAACTTCTCGAATCGCAGGAATCCTTCATGCGCCATCTCCCGCGCTTCTTCGCTCAGGTTCAGTTCCAGGTAAATGTCCGAAAGGTCCAAATGGCACAGCGCAAAGTGGTAGGCATCGCCGGTCGCTTCGCATGCGCGCCGCGCCGCGTACAGCGCCTCAATCGCCCGGCTGTATTCCCCGCGCAGATAATAAAGATACGCAATGTTGTAATCCGCTTGCGCCACCAGCAGCGGCATATTGTTCTGCTCGCAGAACGAACGTGCCCCCTGATACGTTGCCAGCGCCCGCGGAAAATCATTCAAGCTGATCAGGCACACCGCCATGTTGCTTAGGACAACCGCAATTCCCTCCGTGTCCTTGTACGGCATCAGCCCCGTATAAGCCGCCTCGTAGTGTGCAATGGATTCTTCGAATCGGTCTTGCCGGTGATAAATATTCCCGACGTTGATTTCCAGTCGCGCCAGCCGCCACGGATCGCTCAGCCGCGCAAAAATCTCCCGCGCGCGTTCCGCCGCCTGAAACGCCTTGTCATATTCTCCGACCAGGATCAGCGGCTGGATCGAGCTGCTCAGCGTCCGCGCCGCCTCATTCCAAATCTCCAGCCCCTCGTAAAGCTCGAAAGCTTGCTGGTGATGTTCGATCGCCGCACGATAGTCGCCCGAAGAATAAAGAGCATTCGCCTTAGCGCGTAAGCTAAGCGCCAGCGCATCTTTGCGGCGCAATCGCTTCGCAATGAACACCGCCGCCTCTGCCAGATGCAGCGCTTCCTGCGTGCTCACACGAACTTTTTGAACAACCAGCCGCGCGAGCTGCTCGACGGTCTCCCGCCGGATCAAGCTCTTATGTCTTGTAAGAAATTTGCGCCGGTCCGCTTCGCTGGACAATTGCCCCAATTCAGCGATCAGCGCTTCGCCTGAAGTTTTCGTAAGAGTCCCAGGCATCAGCAAAAACCCAGTTCCTCGAGTTGCCGCCGCAGCCGCTCGATGCATTTCTGCCGCGTAAATCCGATCGATCCCACCGCGAGTCCCAATTCCGCAGCCACCTCTGCGTACGGACGCGCAGGCATCTCGAAAAACAGCAGCGCTACCAGCCGCTGGCATTGGGGTGTAAGTGACGCAATCGCCTCCCGCAACATCTGCTCTTCCTGCGTCTGCTGCACAAGGCTTTCCGCCATCGCCGGCGTCTCCGGCTCAGGCAAATCCGGCTCCGCGTCACGGCTCACCACCCGCTGATTCAGCCGCTTCATTCGGTAGCACTCGTGATGCGCCACCTGCATCAGCCATTTCGGCAGCGCCCGCGGCTCTCGCAACTCCGCCAAGCGCACCAGCAATTCCATGCACGTCGCCTGAAACACATCCGCCGCTTCCGCTTGCGACAGCCCATATTTCACCGGGATCGAATAGATAAGCGCCTTGTATTTATCAACAAGCAGGGACCATGCTTCTTGATTGCCTGCGAGGCACTCCTTGACGAGCCGCGTATCGTTCCACGCCTGCGCCGCCTTTTTCGGCGCTTTGGCCGTCACCGGACTCATCGCGCGCCGTTCTCTGGCGAACTTTTCAGATAAAGCTGTTCCACATTCCAGAGTACATAGGGTTCCAAAACCGCAGGATGAAAATTGCCAACCGAATTCTTCGCCCCCACCAAAATGTCCGGACTCGCCAAAAAAATCATCGGCTGATACTCCGCGAGAATCTCCTGCGCGCGGTCATACAGTTTTTTCCGCTGCTCAAACGTCCGCGCCGACATCTGCTCCCCAATCAGCCGATCAATCTCCGCCTCCCACGGCGTGCCAGGATGCTCCTGCGATGGATTCCACAGATGCGTGCCCCCGCTCGAAAGCCACACGTTGATATCGGAATTCGGATCGGCGTCGAAACTCGCAATCCCCATCACGCAAGCGTCGTACTCCTTCGTCTGCGTAACGCGATCCAGCAGCGACCGAAATTCCAGTGACACCACCTGCACGCGCATGCCAATCTGCTTCAAATCGTCCTGAATCAGCGCCGCCATCTTCGCGCGCTCCGCATTCGAAGAACTCGTCAGGATCGAAAATTCCACCGCCTTCCCATCTGCATCCTGCAGCACGGATTCGCCATCCGCCCCATTGCTCCAGGAAAACCCAGCCTCCTTCAACAGCGCCCTCGCCCGCTCCAACGACCGTGCCGGGTGCGCGAGATTCTCATCTCCCCATCGCCGGTTCCCCGGCGCCACCAATCCCCAAATCCCCCCTCCGCGCCCCTGATACACCAGCCGCACAATGGCTTCACGATCCACCGCCGCCGAAACCGCCTGCCGGAACTTCACCTCGCGAAACCACTTCTGTCTCCGCTGCATCTCCGGCGAAGTTTTCTCCCCAGCATCATTTAAGTTGAAAAACAGAAAGTTATATTCCAGCCCCGGTCCCGCATCCGTCATCGCGTAACTCTTCTGCTGCCGCGATAACACCGAGAAATTCTCCGCGCTCACCTGGCTGATCACATCCGTCTCGCCCGATTGAAATTTCAGTACCTGCGCATCCGCGTTCGGCACAAACAAAAACACCAGCTCATCCAAATACGGCAGCCGATTCCCTTTCGCATCCGTCTTCCAATAATAAGGATTCCGCTCCAGCACCAGCCGCTGCCCCGCCACATACTCCTTCAACCGGAACGGCCCCATCCCCGCCCATTGAGGCGCCGCCGTCGCCAGCGTCCCTATCTGTCCTAGCTTGCCTTCTTGGTAAGGTTTCTCCAGCAAATGCCGCGGCAGAATCGCCAGCCCGTCGAACAGTCTCTCCCCCACCCCATACGTCT
>Ga0210393_10000867_pt1 | contig 25872 bp, 21 predicted proteins | sample IncBWC27OmetaG_FD_160068 | JGI IMG/M metagenome (GOLD analysis project Ga0210393, IMG submission 160068) | Forest soil microbial communities from Barre Woods Harvard Forest LTER site, Petersham, Massachusetts, United States - Inc-BW-C-27-O ...
CGACGCCGATCAGGCACGCGAGCGTGGACTGGTGAACCGCGTGGCGGAGCCCGCGCAGCTCGATGCGGAAGTGGAGAGGCTCATCGCCAGCATCATCGCCAAGCCGCGGGTCGCCATTGCGCTCGGCAAGGAGCTCTTCTACCGCCAGGGCGAGCTGCCGCTCGCGGCTGCCTACGAGGTGGCCGGCAGCACCATGGCCTGCAACATGATGGATGAGGCGGCGCTCGAAGGCGTGCAGGCGTTCATCGAGAAGCGCACCCCGCGCTGGGAAGTGCCTTCGTGAAGATTGCCATCATTGGCTGTGGCGCGATCGGCGGATACGTCGGGGCGCGGCTCGGGCTCGCCGGCGAGCAGGTGACTTTCATGGTGCGCGGCGCGAACCTGGAAGCACTGCGCGCGCGCGGGGTCAGGCTCATTTCGAGCGACGGCAGCGAGGAAGTGGCGCGTGAGGTCACCGCCACGCGCGAGTACGGCGAGCCCGGTCCGCAGGACGTGGTGATCCTCGCGGTCAAGGCCCACCAGCTGGAGGCCGTCGCCACGGATGTGCCGCGCCTGTTCGGCGCGCACACCGCCGTCGTGACCATGCAGAACGGCATTCCCTACTGGTATTTCCACGAGCACGGCGGGGCGCTCGCCGGCACCATCCTGCGCAGCGTCGATCCGAACGGCGAGGTCAGCCGCAACATCCCCGCCGCGCGGGTCATCGGCTGCGTGGTGTACCCGGCCGCCGAGCTCGTGGCTCCCGGCGTGGTGAGAGTGATCGAGGGCGATCGCTTTCCGGTCGGCGAGCTCGACGGCAGCAGCAGCGAGCGGGTCAACCGCATCGCGCAGTGCCTCGCGAACGGGCGGCTGAAATCCCCGGTGCTGAACGACATCCGCTCCGAGATCTGGCTGAAGCTGTGGGGCAATCTCACCTTCAATCCCATCAGCGCGCTTACCCGTGCGACGCTGGTGGACATCTGCCAGTGCCCGCCCACGCGCGAGCTCGCGGTGGCGATGATGACCGAAGCGCAGACGGTGGCGCACAAGCTCGGCATCACCTTCAGGGTGCCGCTCGAGCGGCGCATCGCCGGCGCGGAGAAGGTCGGCAAGCACAAGACCTCGATGCTGCAGGACGTCGAGGCCGGAAAGCCGCTCGAGATCGAAGCATTGCTCGGGTCGGTGGCGGAGCTTGCGCGCCTCACGCGCACGCCCACACCGCACATCGACGCGGTCTACGCGCTCAGCCACCTGCTGGCGCGCACGCTCACGCCGGGCAGCGCCTGAGGCCTCCAGCGTCTCAGGGAGAAGGGGTGGCGCGCCGCTGGAGGCCGTGCGCGAAGGGCTGACCTAAGTCCATGCGATCGCTGACGGGCGGCATCGGGTATTTGAGCCCGCTGGCGCAATTGAACAGCACCACCGTCTCGCCCGGCGCGATAAGGCCGCGGCGCCCGGCTTCGAGATAGGCGGCGTAGGTTGCCGCCCCTTCCGGACACAGCAGCAGGCCGTCCGCGGCGGCGACGTGCGCGCGCGCCGCCTCGATCGCCTCATCGGTCACCGCGAGCGCGAAGCCGCCGCTCGCGCGCAGCGCGCGCAGGATGAGGAAATCCCCGAGCGCGGCGGGCACGCGAATTCCGGCGGCGACGGTGTGCGCGTTTTCCCAGGGTGTCGCGCTCTCCACGCCCGCCTCGAACGCCCGCACGATCGGCGCGCAGCCGCTCGCCTGCACGGCGACCAGGCGCGGCAGTGGACCGGTGATCCAGCCGAGCGCGGCGAGCTCGGCCCAGGCCTTCCACATGCCGATGAGCCCGGTGCCGCCCCCGGTCGGATAGAACACCACCTGCGGCAGCTGCCACTTCAGCTGCACGGCGAGCTCCAGCCCCATGGTCTTCTTGCCCTCGATGCGGTACGGCTCCTTGAGCGTCGACATATCGAACCAGTCGAACTGCGCCTTGCCGGCCTGCACCAGGCGCGCGCAATCGTTGATCAGTCCGTTGACGCGCCAGACGCTCCCGCCCTGCAGCGCGATCTCGCTCAGGTTGATCTCCGGGGTGTCGTCGGGGCAGAAGCAGAACGCCTCCATGCCGGCCCGCGCCGCGTAGGCCGCCATCGCCGCGCCGGCGTTGCCGTTGGTGGGAATCGCCACGCGGCGCACGCCGTGCACGCGCGCCATCGAAACGGCCAGACACAGCCCGCGCGCCTTGAAGGATCCGGTGGGCAGCCGTCCCTCGTCCTTGACGAGCGGTTCGCGCCAGCCTTCCGGCCGGCGGCTGTTCGACAGCGGCACCAGCGGCGTCTCGATCTCGCCGAGGCTTACCTCGTACTCCGGTGCCGGGACCGGCAGCAGCTCATGCCAGCGCCACAGCGTCGGCGAGCGCGCTTCGATCACCTGCGGCGTCAGCTCGCGCCCCAGCGCGGCCAGGTCGTAGCGCACCAGCAGCGGCTTGCCGGCCTGCGACAGGCCCTGCAGCTTGCCGATGTCATGCGGCTGACCGGTCAGACTGCATTCGAGGTGAGTGGCGTAGGTATAGCGCACGCTTCGCTCCTCGTGTGGGTGCGACTGCCGGTGGGCGCGCCGCTTTGTGATACAAGGGCTTCCGTTTATGCAGGCAGCGTCGCGCAACCCGCAGCCGCAGCTGCGCCGGGCCATCGGCCGCTGGAGCATGGTAGCACTCGCGATCAACTGCATCGTGGGGAGCGGCATCTTCGGCCTGCCGGCGACCGTGGCGGCGCTGCTCGGACGTGTGAGCCCGCTGGCGGTGTTGATCGCCGGTGCGGGCATGGGCGTGATCATCGCCTGCTACGCCGAGGTCGCCTCGCAGTTCAGCGCGACCGGCGGAACCTACCTGTACCTGCGCTGCGCCTTCGGGCGGCTGATCGGACTGCAGGTGGGCTGGATGACGCTGCTCACGCGCCTGACGGCGTGTGCGGCGTCGTTGAATCTCTTCGTGGCGTACCTCGGGGAGTTCTGGCCCGCGGCGACTCAGCCGCTGCCGCGCCTCATCGTCATCAGCGCGTTCCTCGCCGCCATGGGCGCGGTCAACTATCGCGGCGTCGGCGCCGGTACGCTCATGAGCAACCTGTCGGCGACGGTGAAGCTCCTCGCTCTGGGGATGGTGTGCGTGGCGGGCGTGGCCTGGCTGGCCGCTCACCCCGCTCTCGCCGAGGCGCCGCGGGTCGTGCGGTCCGACGACTGGCTGAAGGCGATGCTGCTCATGCTGTTCGCCTATGGCGGCTACGAGAGCGCGCTCAATCCCATGGGCGAGGCCCGCAACCCGCGCCGTGACGTGGCGTTCGCACTGTTCGTGGCGCTCGCGATCGTGGCGGCGCTTTACGTCGTGTTGCAATTCGTCGTGGTCGCCACGGTGGCCGATCCTGCGCACAGCGAGCGGCCGCTGGCGGATGCGGCACGGGTCGTGCTCGGCCCTTACGGGGCGGTGCTGATCTCGCTCGGTGCGCTGGTCTCGGTCTACGGTTACCTGAGCGCCAACCTCCTCACCATGCCGCGCTCGATGTTCGCGCTCGCCGAGCGCGGCGATTTCCCCGCCGTGTTTGCACGCGTCCATCCGCGCTTCGCGACACCCTACGTATCGATCGTGGCGTTCGCGCTGCTGATGTGGGTGTTTACCCAGTTCGGCAGCTTCTCCTGGAACGTGACGCTCTCGGCCGTGGCGCGCGTCGCTTATTACCTCTTGGTATGCGCCGCGGTGCCGGTGCTGCGGCGCATGCAGCCGCACGCCGCCGCATTTCGCCTGCCGGGAGGCTGGCTGCTGCCGGTGGCAGGCATCGCGATCTGCCTCGTGCTGCTCACGGGCGTGGATTTCGGCAAGTCCGTCGTGCTGCTGCTGACGATCGGCGTCGCCCTGGTGAACTGGGCGCTGGTCAGGGGGACTGCGGAGCCGGCTAGCGGCTGACGCCGCTGTTGCGCCCATTGCGTTCGAGTTCGAGCTGACTCGTCACCACGCGATTCACTCCGGGCACGGATCGCGCGATCTGCCGGGCACGATAGATGGCGTCCGCGCTCCACACATAACCGCTCAGGTTTGCGACACCATCGGTGACGCTTACGTCGATATGACGGAACAGGTAGGTCGGATCATCATTCAGCGCCAGCGACACGAGCTCGGCAAGCCCCTGATCCGCAGCTGTCTGCGCCGGTGAGGATTGCGGAGTCATGGCACATCCGGCAAGGAGCGCGGCCGCGGCAATCAGCGGCGCCACGCCTCGAGGACCGGCCGTCACGGTCAGCCCTGACCGCCGGTGCGGGAGGCGCGCTCGAGTTCGAGGTGATTGACGACTCGAGTGGCGCCGGGAACGCTAAGGGCGATTTGCTGGGCGCGATAGATTGCGTCCGCCGTCCACACGAGGCCGCTCAAGTGCACCGCGCCATTGTCGACGCTGACCTCGACATGGCGGAAGAAGTAGATTGGATCATCATTCAGCGCCACGTACACGCCATTAGCCGTGGTCGCATCGGCCTGCAGTTGTGCGGCCGAGCGGGCAGGGACACCGGCGCAGGCGGACAGGGCCGCGCTGCTTGCGAGGATCGCCGCAACGATGCGGCTTCTGAGCGCCAAGGGCATGGGCGCGCCCCCTGACTGACCACGTACCCTTATGACCGTCGACAGTCCCGTCGGTTCACACGACCCGACGCCGCCAGCTAGCGCGCTACCGGCGAGTCGCCGAGCCCGTTACGCTGCAGCTCCAGGTCGTTCACAACCCCCTGGACACCCTCGATGCCCGCGGCGATGCGTTGCGCCTCCTCGAGATCAGGCGACTCCCAGACGAAGCCGGTGAGGCGCACGACGCCGTTATCGGCATGCACGCTGATGTGCTTGGCGTAGAGCAGCTTGTCTGCCTGCAGCGCACTGTCGACGCGCGCGGCAATGGCCTCGTCGGCCTGCTTTTGAGCCTCGGTCCGCGGCGTGGCGCAGCCGACGAGGCCGGCGAGGAGCGCGATGGCGATCGCGGCGCTACCGGCGCGCTGTGTTGATGACGGCAAGATATTTCCTCCCGACGAGTCGATGCGATGGTACCTCAGCTTCGCCGCGCCAGCGAGTGGCCGCATCGCGAGCGTAAGCGCTCGCGCGCCACTTGGTGTGGCGCTTAATCGTGGTCCACGCTGCCAGTCGTCACCTCTATTTCGTTGATCACCCGCCGCTTGCCGGCGATGCGGCGCGCCATACGCAGGATCTGCAGCATGTCATAAGGATCCTCGACCATGCCCTCCACCCGTACCACACCGCCTTCGGCGCTGACGCTGATATGACCCGTGTAGATGTACGGATCGCCCTCCAGCGCCTGCTGCACCTTCGCGGCCAGCCGCGCGTCCGATTCGCGCGTGGCAGTGACCACGACCTCGGACCGGGGCTCGCTGAGCGCTGGCGCTGCGGAGCTCGCCTGCGCGAGCATGTCCGACGAGGCGAGCAGAGCGGCCACTCCCAGCGCCAACGCCGGGAGCAGCCCGCTCAGGTCGTGCCAGGCCGTCATGGGAGCCGCTCGCACTCCCAACAACAGCACGCGTCTCAGAACTTGAAGTTCACTCCCGTGGAGACGCCGAGCTCATGGCAGCCACCCCAGGTGGTTGGGCCCGCGCTGCTGTAGTCGATGAACTGCGGATGGGTCGCATCGTGGCAGTCCGTCTTGATGCCATGGCCACCGGCGCCGATGTCGTAGTGGGCATTCGTGTCGTTCGAGGTGTCGGCGGCCTGCAGATACCAGCTGAGCTGCTTGTCGAGCTTGTGCCACCAGCCGACGGTGTACATGTTGGCCTCGTTGTCGCCGACGCCGTTCGGGTTGAAGTTGTGCTGTCCACCCGGATCGCCTGGCGTTGCCCCGGCATGTGCCCAGCCGGCCGCGACCCGATCCCGTCCGCCGTTGAAGTTGTATTCGAGCGCTAGCCAGTCGCCGTTGCGCTGGCGCTCGTTCTGAAACTCCATGAAATACGGCAGGTCGCGGTGCAGGTTCTCGTAGATGTAGTCGATCGTCAGTCCGAAGTCGAAGGTGTACTGAACGCCGACCTTGAACGCGTATTCGTTGACCGTATCGTAGGCCGCGTTGTACTCGGGCGTGCCCACTGCGGCCGCACCCGGGAACTCCGCACAGATCGCGTTGTAGTCGGTCCAGTCGAGTATCTTGAGGCTGAGGGCGTTAGCGGGCGTCGCGCAGCCGTTTGCCCCGGGGGCGCCGAGCAGCGACCCGTAGATCGGGCTGTTCGAGCCGACGCCGTCGCTGCTGCGGTTCACGCCGCTATGCAGCTCGTAGGCGGCGGTGAGGTACAGCCCGCTCATCTCGAACTTCAGGTCGAAGCTGTAGCCGTAGTTGTAGCCACCATCATCGCAGTTGAGTGGCAGGTTGCCGCTCCCCGGGAGGTTGCCGCCGTAGCAGTCGGTGCCGCCGAGCGACACGATGTTGTTGTACGGGTCGGGATTCTGTCCGAACTGGTACGCCGCATCGAAGCTCACGCCAGCCCAGGTGGGCGAGTCGTACACCACCACGTGGTCGGCGCGCGTCCCGAACTCGATGCGGTTGTCGCCGCCGGTGTTGCCCATGATGACCGAGTAGTCACCGAGGCCGCCGGAGAACGGATTGAGGCGGTCGGTCGAGGTCTTGTAGGGCATGTACATGGTGCCGAACTTGAGCGTGCCAAGGCGCTTTTCTCTGAAGCCGACGTACGTGTCGCCGAGCCCGACCGCGCCCATCACGGTGTTCGACTGCTTGGTCCAGGTGTCCTGCAGTCCAGGAGCCGCCGCGATGTTGATTGCCGTCGACACCTGATAGAGGAAATCGACCGTCGTACCATCGATCTTGTGCGTGCCCCGGTAGCCGACGTTGGAGCCGTTGCTGGACATCATGGACATCCAGCCCACCCGCCCGTACGGGCTGGGTCCCCAGTTCGGTGTCATCTTCGGCGTAGTGCCCGCCGTACACGGCAGGGTGCCGCCCGGGCCGGTGCAGCTATAGGGAAACGCCAGCATGTCGCTCATGCCCTTGGTGGTCTCATCGATCGACATGTCGAGGGTTCCGAAGAAGCCCTTCAGGAGGTCATTGAATGCCTTGTCGGCCGTCTCGACCTTTTTTTGCGTAGCGCTCACCTGCTGTGCGGCGGTGCTGGCCTGCTGCTGCGTGGCCTGCACCTGCTGCTGAGTCTTTGCCTGGTCCTGCTGCATCTGCTTGAGCTGCTGATTGAGCTGGTCGATCTGCTGCTGCAGATCGCGCATGCGGTCCTGCATGCTCTGGTCCGTGGACTGCGCCACGCTTGCTGCCGGGTAACTGAACATGACCAGGATGGCCGCGAGCAACGCGACCAACGATCTAAGCACTCTGCTGCCACACATAAAAATCCCCCTTGCGAGTGATTGAACCGGGACCTGCGATCTCAAGACCCTACTCCAACATTGTTCGTAAAGCGCGCCTTGCTACACCGGCGATATCAGCCCGGCGCCGCGTGCCCAGCGATACTTCGCACCGAGCACCGCGACCGGTATCTCCGTAGAGTAAGCGTATGCGGGAATGCCATGCTGATAAAGGTATTCGGCCGCTTCCTCCACCTCGACGTCACCGGCGAGGGAGGCCACTACCGGCTTGACGATGCCCTCAGCGCGCATCTGCTGCACCACCTCCACCATCAGCCGCGCGAACACCATCGGCGGGGTGATGATGGTGTGCCAGTAGCCGAGGATGAGCGCGTGGATGCGCACATCCTGCAGGCCTAAGCGCACGGTGTTCTGATAGGTGGTGGGCGGCTCGCCGCCGGTGATGTCAATCGGGTTGCCGGCCGCTCCGAAGGGTGGAATGAACTTGCGGAAGGCGGCGTCCAGGTCCGGCGGCATCGCCATCAGCGACAACTGGTTGTCGACGCAGGCATCCGAGAGCAGCACGCCGGAGCCGCCCGCGCCGGTGATGATCACCACGTTGTTTCCTTTAGGCGTCGGCAGCACCGGAATGCCGCGGCCGAAGTCCAGCAGATCGCGCAGCGAGCGCGCGCGGATGACGCCGGCTTGCCGGAACACGTCCTCGTAGATCTTGTCGTTGCCGGCGAGCGCCCCGGTGTGCGAGCTCGCGGCGCGCGCTCCCATGCTGGTGCGTCCCGCCTTGAGCACCACCACCGGCTTCTTCCTCGAGACGCGCCTGGCGACCTCGGCGAAGGCCCGGCCGTCCTTCAGATCCTCGAGGTGCTGACAGATGATCTGCGTGTTGTCGTCCTGCTCGAAGAAGGTCAGCAGATCGTCCTCGTCGATGTCGCACTTGTTGCCGAGGCCGACGATCGCCGACACGCCCATCTTCGCCGAGCGCGAGTAGCCGACGATCGCCATGCCGATGCCGCCCGACTGCGAGGACAGCGCGGTGGTGCCCTTGACGTCGTAGGCCGTGCAGAAGGTCGCGCACAGGTTCTTCGGCGTGTAGTAGAAGCCGTAGATGTTCGGCCCCATGAGGCGGATGTCGTACTTGCGCGCCACCGCCACGAGCTCTTCCTGGCCGGCGACGTTGCCGGTCTCGGCGAAGCCCGACGGAATGAGCACCGCGCCCGGGATCTGCTTCTCCCCGACCTCGATGAGCGCCTGCGCCACGAACTTGGCGGGGATGGCGAATACCGCCACGTCGATGACGCCCGGCACGTCCTTGACGCTCTTATAGGCTTTCCTGCCCAGGATCTCCGCGGCGCTCGGGTGGATCGGGTAGATCGCCCCCTGGTAGCCGCCGTTGATCAGGTTCTTCATGATCGAGTTGCCGATCTTGCCGGCTTCCGCCGAGGCGCCGATCACGGCCACCGCGTCCGGTTTCATGATGCGGTTCATCTGCCGCACGATCACTTCCTGGCTCGGCCGGTAGCGCGCGGGCTGGGGCTTGAAATCGAGCACCACGCGCACGTCGGCGGCGGTTGCGCCCTCGGGGGTAGCGAACACCGGGTTCAGATCGAGCTCGGAGATTTCCGGGAAGTCGGCGACCAGCTGCGAGACGTTGACGATCATGGTGGCGAGCGCTTCGCGATCCACCGCAGGCGCGCCGCGCACGCCGCGCAGGATCTCCGCCGCGGCAATCCCGTCGAGCATCGACAGCGCCTCCTCACGCGTCGCCGGCGCGAGGCGGAAGGTGATGTCCTTCAACACCTCCACCAGGATCCCGCCGAGGCCGAACGCCACCAGCTTGCCGAAGGCCGGATCGGTCACCGCGCCGATGATCACCTCCTGGCCGCCGGTGAGCATCTGCTGCACCTGCACGCCCTCGAGGGTCGCGTCCGCCTTGTAACGACGCGCGTTGGCGAGGATCGTGTCGAAGGCCTGCTGCGCGGCTGGCGCGCTCTTCACCCCGACCACCACGCCGCCCGCTTCGGTCTTGTGCAGGATCTGCGGTGAGACGATCTTCATGACCACCGGGTAACCGAGGCGCGTCGCGATCTGCGCCGCCTCGGCGGCGCTGCCGGCGACGGCTTCCTGCGGGATGCGGATGCCGTAGGCCTCGCACAGCCGCTTGGCCTCGGGCGCGGTGAGCGCGCCGCGGGCCGCGGCTTTCGCCTCATCCAGGAGGCGCCGAACGGTAGTCTTGTCGTGTGCTGTCGTCACTCCCGACGTCCTTAGCTCAAGTCGCTTTCTCCGCGCGCAGCGCGGCGATCTCGGCTGCCGACAAACCGAGTTCGGCGAGCACCTCGGCGGTGTGCTCACCGAGCAGCGGCGAGCGCTTCACGTCGGTCGGGCTGTCGGACAGCTTGATAGGGTTGCCGACGGTGAGATACTGACCGCGCGTCGGATGGTCCACTTCCACCACCGTGCCGGTGGCGCGCAGCGACGGCTCGGCGATCAGCTCCTCCATCGACAGGATCGGGCCGCAGGGAATGTCGTGCTTGTTGAACTCCGCCATGGCTTCGAACTTCGAGCGCTGCATGGTCCACGCTTCCACCGTGGCGAACACCTGCTTCAGGCGCGGCAGCCGTGCACTGGGCGTGGCGTAGTCCGGATCGGTGATCCACTCCGGCTTGCCGATCACGCTGCAGATGTCCTTCCACACCGGGGCCTGGGCGATGAAATACAGGTAGGCGTTGGGGTCGCTCTGCCAGCCCTTGCACTTGATGATCCAGCCCGGCTGCCCGCCGCCTGAGGCATTGCCGGCGCGCGGTACCGAGCTGCCGAACTTGCCGTCCGGGTACTGCGGGTACTCCTGCATGACGCGGGTGCGGGCGAGGCGCTGCTGGTCGCGCAGCTTCACGCGGCACAGGTTCAGCACCCCGTCCTGCATGGCGGCGAGCACCCGCTGGCCGCGGCCGGTGGTGTTGCGCTGGTAGATCGCACAGACGATGCCGAGAGCTAAGTGCAGTCCCGTGCCGCTGTCGCCGATCTGCGCCCCGGTCACCAGCGGCGGGCCGTCGTCGAAGCCGGTGGTGGACGCGGCGCCGCCGGCGCACTGCGCGACGTTCTCGTAGACCTTGCAGTCCTCGTACGGCCCGGGTCCGAAGCCCTTGACCGAGGCGACGATCATGCGCGGATTCAACTGCTGGATGCGCTCCCAGGAGAAGCCCATGCGCTCGAGCACGCCGGGGGCGAAGTTCTCCACCAGCACGTCGCAGTGCTTCACCAGGCGCTCGAGCACCGCCTTGCCCTTGGAGTGCTTGGTGTCGAGCGTGATCGAGCGCTTGTTGTGGTTCAGCATCGTGAAGTACAGGCTGTCGACGTCGGGGATGTCGCGCAGCTGCTCGCGCGTGATGTCGCCCGTCCCCGGGCGCTCCACCTTGATGACGTCGGCCCCGAACCACGCGAGCAGCTGCGTGCAGGTGGGACCGGACTGCACATGCGTGAAGTCCAGTATGCGAACGCCCTCCAATGCCTTGCCCATGCGAGTCTCCGGCGTGCTGCTTACTTGTACATGGTCTGATTCTTGGTGCCGGGCGCGTATTCGCGCGGATCGACCCAGATGTTGATGACCGCCGAGCGTTTCAGGCGCGCCACCGATTCACGAGCGCGCTGCAGCGCCGGGGCGATCTGCGCCGCATCGCGCACCTCCTCGCCGTAGCCGCCGAGCATCTCGGCGAACTTGCCGAACGGCACATCCCCGAGCAGGTTGCCGACGTTGCCGCGCTCCTCGCCATACTTGGCGAGCTGCCCGTAACGGATCTGGTTCATCGCCGAGTTATTGCCGATCACCGCGATGTAGGGCACGCCGAAGCGGTTGGCCGTCTCCATGTCGAAGGCGGTCATGCCGAAGGAGCCGTCGCCGTAGTAGCACAGCACCTCCTTGGCGGGGTGCGCGAGGCCCGCGGCGATCGCGAAGCCGGTGCCCACCCCAAGCGAGCCGAGCGCGCCGGGATCCATCCATTGACCGGGGCGGCGCGGGCGCACCGCCTGGGCGGAGATGGTCACGACGTCGCCGCCGTCGCCGATGTAGATGGTGTTGTCGGCGAGGAACTCGTTCAGCTCCCAGGCGACGCGGTAGGGATGGATCGGCCGGTTGTTCGATTTGAACAGCGGCATGAGCTTCTCGGTAGCGGCACTTTCCGCCTCAGTGAGCTTCTTCATCCACTGCTGGCGCGCCTGGCGCTTGTCCTGCTTGAGCCGGCCGGTGGCCGCCTGCAGCACCGCGCCGAGGATCGCGCCCGGGTGGCCGACGATGCCGAAGTCGATGTCGCGGTTCTTACCGACGGTGCGGTAGTCCATGTCGATCTGCACCAGCTTCAGCTTGTTGCTGATGCGACGCCCGTAGCCCATACGAAAGTCGAACGGCGTGCCGACGATGACGATGACGTCGGCATCGGCGAAGGCATTGCCGCGGGTGCGGTCGAAGTGGTGCGGATCCCCGGGCGGCAGCAGGCCGCGGCTGCCGCCGTTGAAGTAGCCGGGAATGTCCAGCCCGCGCAGCAGCGCGATCGCCTCTTCGTGGCCGCGTGCCGCCCACACCTGCTGGCCGTAGAGAATCGCCGGCCGCTCCGCATTCACCAGCAGGTCGGCGAGACGCTCGATGTCGCGCACGTCCCCGAGCGAGCGCGTCGAGGCGCGATAGTGCCCGGGCTGCGGCACGACGGCCTTGGTTAGATCCACCTCGCGATCGAGCACGTCGCGCGGGATCTCGAGGTATACCGGGCCAGGGGCGCCGCTGAACGCCTCGCGCGCCGCCATCGACACCATGTCGGCGACCCGCTCGGTGGCCGGCACGGTGGCGGCGAACTTGGTGATCGGCGACATCATGTCGACGTGCGGCAGGTCCTGCAGCGAGCCCATCTTGTGCTGGCTGAGCGCGCCCTGGCCGCCGATGTGCAGCACCGGACTCTCGGAGCGAAACGCGGTGGCGATGCCGGTGACCGCGTTCGTGCAACCCGGACCCGCGGTGGTCACCACGCACCCGAGGCGGCCGGTCTGGCGCGCGTAGCCGTCGGCAGCGTGCGCGGCGACCTGCTCGTGGCGCACGTCGATGATGCGGATGCCCTCATCGATGCAGCCGTCGTAGATATCGATGATGTGCCCGCCGCACAGTGTGAAGATCGTGTCGACACCCTCGTTCTTCAGCGCCTTGGCGACCAGGTGCCCGCCCGAGACCACGCCGGCCTCGCGGCTCTTCCGCTGCAGTGTGTCCTCGGCGGTGGTCTTGGTTGGGGTGGGTACAGGATTTGCGGTTGCCATGGCTCCTCCAGCCTCCTTCAATCTGTTCTGCCCCCCGGCCACGCTGCGCAGCGTGGCCGGGGCACGTCCCTGCTCAATCGCTCCGGCCGCACCTACGCGGTCACCGCTTTGGCTGGCGCATCGGCCGGGGGACCCGCGGCGAAGTGCCGAGCCCGCATCGGCTTGAGCACGAACAGGGCCAGCAACGCCGCGACGATGTTGAATGTCACGAAGATGGTAAACATCGAGCCATAGCCGTGCGCCTTGCTCAGGGCCGCCATGATCGGTACCAGCAGTGCGCCGGTGCCTTTCGCCGTGTACAGCATGCCGGCATTGGCTGCCGCGAACTTCGAGCCGAAGGTATCTCCCTGGGTCGCAGGGAAGAGGCTGAAGATCTCGCCGTACACCCCGAAATACAGTGCGGTGACCAGCACGAAGCCCACTGGATTGCTCCCACCGATCTGATTCAGGGTGAACAATGCCGCGGCGCCTATGAGGAACGCGAGCGCCATGGTGTGCTCGCGGCCGATCCGGTCTGATAGCCAGCCAAAGAACGGCCGGCCGATGCCGTCAAAGATGCGGCTCAACGACACGGCGAAGACCCCCGCCGCAAGCGTGATTCCGAAAAGACTGACCGGGATCTTGTCGACCTTGAAATCGGCGGCCATTGGTTTCACGGCCGCCGTCATGGTGAGCCCGCCAGCGGCAATCAGCACGAACATCACATAGAGCACGTAGAACACCGGGCTGCGCAGCACCTGTTGAGGCGTGTAGCCGTAAGCCGTCGTGCTTGGTTTGACCGTGGCGGTCAGGATCTGTCGCGGCGGGGCCATCAGCGCCAGCCCCATGATGAATACGATGGCGCCCTGCAGAAGGCCGAAGACGAAGAATGCGTGTTGATAGCCATCGGAACTGATCATGTGCGAGATCGGTATGATGGTGAGCGCGGCGCCCGCACCGAAGCCAGCGGCGGTGAAGCCGGCGGCAAGCCCGCGGCGCCCGGGAAACCACTTGAGGGCGTTGCCGACGCAGGTGCCATAGACGCAGCCTGTGCCGACCCCGCCGACTGCCGCGGCAAAGTACAGAAGCGGCAGAGAGTCGGCGGAGGAGTTCAGAACCCACGCAATTGCCACCAGGACCCCGCCCGCGATCACCACTGGGCGCGGCCCGAAGCGATCGACCAGGTAGCCTTCCACAGGGACCAGCCAGGTCTCGATCAGCACGAACATGGTGAACGCCACCTGGATGGCGGCCTTGCCCCAGTGGTACTTGTCGTCGATCGGGTTGACGAACAGCGTCCAGCCGTACTGCAGATTCGCGACTGCCGCCATGCAGATGATGCCGAGCACCAGCTGGATCCATGGCCGCCCGAATAATGAACCACTCTCGGATTTCACATCGGTGATCATTTGCCGCTCCCCCTCAGTTGATACAGGCGTCAGAGACGAGGTCGGAAACACACGTATGACTTGTGAGCAAATGTGAAGTCAGCGCCGATGAGCGCGGTGGCGGGTGCTGCACCGGTATGCAGCCGGTGGAGGTCTTGCGTCCCATGGCACTCTCGGGCGCTGCCTTGTTGTTGTGCATAACCATGGCCGATAACAGCCACCGGCGACCATATGTGATATATCTTACAGTTGTCAATCCACTGACTTCTGCACCACGGTGGGATGACGGCCCGTCCGTTTGCACCGCAACAGGGCGGTACAGAACCCATCCACCACGATGGAGATCTTAGCGCGATCGGTAAAATTTAGTATCTGATATATCGATGCACATCCTGATGCAGTAAGGAACAATGCCGCAGCGGGCCCGCGCGGACGGGCTCTGGTCCAAGGTATATTTCACGAGCATGCGCAAAGAGCGTGAGCGCCAGCCAAGGCATGCCCGCCCTGCGGAACGCGAGGGTCGTGCAGGCCATGGGGAGTTAATGAACGCGATCATCAAGCCCGGAGCCGGCGGCAGCGCCGGACAGCTGGCGCTCGCGCCGCTGAACGCAATGAGCCTGCGCGACCAGGCTTACGCGCTGCTCAAAGAGGCGATCACCGGCGCGGACATCTACGGCGAGCGGCCGGCGCTGCGGCTCGATGAGCGCGAGCTGACGCAGGCGCTGGGCGTGAGCCGCACGCCGGTGCGCGAGGCGCTGTCGATTCTCGAGCAGGAAGGTTTCGTGCGCACGCTACCGCGCCGCGGCATCTTCATCGTGCGCAAGTCCAAGCGCGAGATCATCGAGATGATCCAGATGTGGGCGGCGCTCGAGAGCATGTCGGCACGCCTCGCGACGCTGCATGCGCCGGACGCGGAGATCGGCAAGCTGCGCCACCTGTTCGACGAATTCCAGAACTCCCCGCCCGCGGAGCACATCGGCGAGTATTCCGACGCCAACATCGCCTTTCACCAGATGATCATCCGCCTCGGTGGCTCGCAGCTGATCGCCGATGCGACCAGGAACCTGTTCATCCACGTGCGCGCCATCCGCAAGGCGACGATTTCCCAGGACGGCCGGGCCGCCCGCTCGATCATCGATCACCTGAAGATCATCGAAGCCCTCGAGCGGCGCGATACCGAGCTCGCCGAGCGCCTCACCCGGCAGCACACGCTCGATCTCGCCGCGCACGTCGAGCGCTACTGCGACTTTCTCGACTGAGGTTGCCGCGCGCGCGGGCGGCCGGCCGCGGCGCGCGGCGCCGCGCGGTTCGGCCCGGTGGCGTACAGCTCGAAGCGCACCAGCCGCTCGATGAGCGGCGCACCTTCGTTCACCAGGAACTCCTTGAAGGCGAGCGCCACCGGTGGCAGCCGCTTGCTGCGGTTGTGCACCAGGTACCAGTTGAGCATGGCGGGAAATCCCTGCACGTCGAGCACCACCAGGTTGCCGGCGAGCAGGTCGAGCCCGATGGTGTGCGCCGACAGGAACGCGATACCCATGCCGGCGACCACCGCCTGCTTGATGGTCTCGGTGCTGTGGATCTGCATGGCGATGTCGAGGCGCGAGAACTGCCGGCCGAACACCTCGCGCATCGAGTTCCAGGTGTCTGAGCCCTGCTCGCGCTGCACGAAGCGCTCGCGGTTGAGCGCCGTCCGCGGGATCTGGCGCGCGCCGGCAAGCGGATGGTCGGGCGGCGCGACGATCACATAGGGATGGGGTGCGAACGCCACCGCGACGATGTCGAGCTCGGCCGGCGGACGCACCATCACCGCCAGGTCGGTGAGATTGTCGGCCAGCTGGCGCAGCAGGCCCTCGCGGTTGTGCACGGTGAGATTGAAGCTCACCCCGGGGTGCGAGGCGCCGAACGCCGCCAGCACGCGCGGAAAGAAATAGTCGCCGGCACTGATGACGGCCACGTCGAGCCGCCCGCCGGTGACGCCCTTGAGCTGCGCCAGCGCGCTCTCGGTGTCCTTCAGGCGCTGCGCGACCGCGTTGGCGCATTGCAGGATCTCGCGGCCGGCCGGGGTGAGGTACATGCGCCGCCCGATGCGCTCGAACAGCGGCAGCCCGGCGACGCCCGCGACCTGCTTGAGCTGGGTGGACACGGCCGGCTGGGACATGTGCAGCTCGGCGGCGGCGTGCGAGAAGTTCATGTGGCGGGCCGCGGCGGCAAACACCCGCAACTGACGCAGTGTCACGTGCTTCATCACCGCACCATACGCCTTTCCTGGTATTCTGAAAATCATATAGTCACGATAGAAAGCTTTAAGTTTTGCTTGGGGTAGACCCGGCGTAAGCTCCGCTGGCGAATCGCACCTGGAGTGCAGCAATGGCGCAGACGAACAGCCCCCACCGCGCGACGGACCCCCTGGCCGCCGAGCTCGATGCCTACAACCGGGCATTCTCCGAGCTGGAGCTGCCGTGGCGCTGGGACGCGGAGACCTTCCGCCAGCTGCTGGCGATGGCGGGCGCCGCCCAGGAGGATTGCGTCGGCGCCTACATCGAGCGCCACCAGCCACACCTGCTGCGCGTCTATGAGAAGTCGTTCCTGCGCGACCTGGTGCGCAACGCCCGCGATCGCTGCCGCCAGGAAGCGGCGGGCTGAAGGTTCCACCCGCTGAGGCGCCGGTCCCTCGGTGCCGCCGGTGCGCTCACCGCGGCGCGGGCGGTAGCGGAGTGCGTGCGCCGACGTAGTGGGTGACGCGCGGCGGCTCGCGCAGCATGTGCGTCACCTCATCCTGCACGATGCTGTCGGCGCGCGTCACGCGCCGATGCTGGCGCAGATGCTCGAGCCAGGAATCGACCAGGAAGGTCTCGAGTATCCGCTCGGGGTGCTCGGTGTCCTGGAACACGTCCCAGGCGTACGCGCCATCGCGCCGCCGCCCGTGGCCGATCCGCTCGAGCGCCTCGAGGAGCGCCGCGCGATGCTCGGCGTCGACCTGGTATTCGACCGTGACCAGCACCGGGCCTGCGTCCTGATCGAGCTCGCCCGCGAGCACCGGCTCGGGCCAGTGCATGGAGGGCGTCAGGTCCGCGGCAGGTCCGGAGCGCAGCTTCCAGTGCCGGGTGAGGAGTAGCGCCAGCACCGCGCCGGCGGCGGCGAGATAGTGTGCCGCGGCCACGCCGTCGCGCTGCGCGACCCATCCCCACAGCAGACTCCCGGCGCTCATCGTGCCGAAGAACACCGACACGTATGCCGCCAGCCCGCGGCCGCGCACCCAGTCGGGCAGCGCGACCTGTGCCGAGACGTTGAGGCTGGCGAGCACGATGATCCAGGAGACACCCGCCAGCAGGCAGGCGAGCGTCGCGAGCGCCGCATCGTGCGCCAGTGCGAACAGCAGCAGCGCGGCGGCGTTGCCCGCCTCGCCGAACACCACCACAGAGTCGACACCGGATCGCCGCCGCATTCGCGGCAGGAGGAACGCCCCGGCGACGGCGCCGGCGCCGATGGCGCCGAGCAGCAGCCCGTAGAGTGTCGGACCCCCGTGCAGCTGGCCGCGCGCCAGCACCGGCAGCAGCGCCCAGTAGGCGCTCGCGAACAGGAAGAAGCCCACGGCGCGCGCCAGCGTCGCGCGCAGCGGGCGGCTGTTGCGCACGAAGCGCACACCGGCGTGCATGGCGTTCAGGAAACGCTCCGGCGGCAACGCGCGCGCGGGCTTCTGTGGCGGCCGCCACCACAGAATGACGCCGATCACGCCGGCGTTGCTGACGGCATCGAGCCAGAACGGCGTGGCGATTCCGCTGCTGAGGATGAGAACTCCGCACAGTGCCGGTCCGATGACGCGGCTGATGTTGACGCCCACGCTGTTGGTGGCCACCGCCGAGGGCAGCGCGCTCTGCGGCACCAGCTGCGGCACGATCGCCTGCCACGCGGGCGTCTCCAGCGCGCCCAGCACGCTCACCAGGAAGGTGAACGCCAGCAGCAGCGCCGGTGTGGCTGCGTGCAGCGTCACCAGCAGCGCGAACACCGCCGAGAACACGCTGGTGAGTATCTCCAGCGCGAGGATCAGGCGGCGCTTGTCGAGGATGTCGGCCAGCGCGCCGGCCGGCAGCGCGAACAGGAAAAGAGGCAGGCTGGTGGCCACCTGCACCAGCGACACCACCAGCGGGCTGGGATCGAGGCTGGTCATCAGCCAGCCGGAGGCGGCGTTGTACATCCACGAGCCGACGTTGGAGACCACGGTCGCGATCCACAGGAAGCGGAATACCCGGTAGTGCAGCGCGCTCGCGGCCGCGGTCGGCTGCTCCACGGCACGGCTGCTCACGACGCGGCGCTCCGCGTGGCCATCAGCTACAGCAGCTCGACCCGTCCGCCCTTCAAGTAGTACATCGAGCCGACGATCCTGATCTTGCCGTCCTGTTCGAGCCCGGCGAGCACGCTGCTCTGCACGCGGATCTGCTCGATCGTGCGGCGCACGTTGGTGCCGGCGACGGCGTCGACGAAGGCGGCGTTCTTGCTGCTGCGCTCGCCGCTGTAGGCGGTGGCGCCGACCGCCGGCTTGATCCGCGCCAGCAGCTCCGTGAGGTGGCCGAGCTGCACCCCGTCGATCGCACCCTTGATCGCGCCGCAGGCGGTGTGCCCCATGATGAGGATGAGTTTCGCGCCGGAGGCCGCGCAGGCGAACTCGAGGCTGCCGAGCAGGTCGTCGTTGGCGATGTTGCCGGCAACACGCGCATTGAAGGTATCGCCGATGCCGGTGTCGAGGATGATCTCCGCCGGTGCGCGCGAATCGATGCAGCTCAGGATGGCCGCGGCCGGGTACTGCCCGGCGATGGTGGCGCGTTTCTGCGCCAGGTAATCGTGCTCTTTCATCCGGCCGGTGCGAAAGCGCTCGTTGCCCGCCTGCAGCATCGCCAGCACCTGGTCCGGGGTCATTCCGTCGCGCTCCTCCTTGGTCAGCGCCGCCGCATAGGCAACGCGCACCGCGCCCGGGAGCGCGAGATTGCCGGCCGCGCCGGCGACACCGAGGCCGGCGAGCGAGCGCAGCAGCGCGCGACGGCTGGTCGCGGGCGCGGCGGGCAGGTCGGGCGTTTCACAGCGCGGGTCGGATTGCATGCAGCACTCCCTTCGAAGGCTTCAGACACGTGAACGCTCATATCATGGCAGCGGCGGCCTCCGCGAGCACCGATTCCTCGTCGGTCGACACCACGCACACCCTGACCGTCGAGCGCGCACTGTGGATGTGCACATCCCCGCCGTGTGCGGCGCCGTTCAGTGTCGCATCGAGCTCGATGCCGGCCCAGGCGAGTCCGTCCAGGGCTTGGGCGCGCACCTCGGGGACGTGCTCGCCGACCCCGCCGCCGAACACGATGCCGTCGCAGCCCCCGAGCACTGCCAGATACGCGCCGACGTACTTGCGAATGCGGTAGCAGTAGAGCTCCACCGCGAAGCGTGCCTGCGCCGAGCCTTCCGCGAGCAGCTGCGCCGGATTCTCCAGGCTCGCGGACAGGCCGGCGAGCCCGCCGCGCGAGTTGAGCAGCTCGATCACCTTCTCACCCGGCAGCTGCAGCCGCTGCTCGAGGTACGGAACCACCGCCGCATCGACATCGCCCGAGCGCGTCGCCATGACGAGGCCCTCGAGCGGTGAGAATCCCATGGAGGTATCGAGCGGCCGGCCCGCAGCGCTTGCGGTCATCGAGCAGCCGCCGCCGAGCTGCAGCGTGATGAGGCGTCCGCCGCCCGGCAGCTGCGGATGCAGCCGGCACCACGCGCGCCACATCGCCTCGTGCGCCAGCCCATGAAATCCGTAGCGGCGCACGCCGGCATCGACGCCGATATCGGCCGCCAGCGCATATTCGGCGGCGCGGCGCGGCAGCCCCGCGAACCACGCGGTGTCGAACACCGCCGCCTGCGGCACCGCGCTCCAGGTCTCGAGCGCCGCTGTGATCCAGCGCAGCGCCGCGGGGTTGTGCAGCGGCGCGAGCGGCGCCAGCTGCTCGATGGTGGCGAGCACGGTGGCGTCGATGCGCGCCGGTTGAGTGAAGTGCGTCCCGCCGTGCACGACGCGATGTGCGATCGCCTGCGGCGGGGCGGAGAGTCGCGCAGCGAGCGCGCCGAGCAGCTGGCGCGGATCAAGGTTCGCGCCGTCGTGCTGCTCGCGGTCCAGCTGGCGCAGCGCGCGATGCTCAGCAACCTCGAAGAGCGCAAGCTTGACGGAAGTGCTGCCGCTGTTGATCGTGAGGAGGGTCATGGTGGACACGTGCCTGTAACGTCCGAAAGGCTACGCTGCAGCCGATCCACTGGCGAGTCTGGACAGGAGCGCCCGGCCTCTTTATTAGTGCCCGGGCTCTTTATAAGGAGTGTGCAATGGACGGTCCCCTGACTGCCGAGATGCTGCGACGCATGGACGCGTACTGGCGCGCCGCCAATTATCTGGCGGTCGGCCAGATCTATCTCTACGCCAACCCGCTGTTGCGCGAGCCGCTGCAGGCATCCCACATCAAGCCGCGCCTGCTGGGTCACTGGGGCACAACGCCCGGACAGAACTTCATCTACGTGCACCTGAACCGCATCATCAGCGAGCACGATCTCGACATGATCTACGTGTGCGGGCCCGGGCACGGCGGGCCGGCAGTGGTAGCCAACACCTACCTCGAGGGGACCTACAGCGAGGTCTACCCCGAGATCAGCCAGGACGAAGAGGGTATGTGCCGCCTGTTCCGGCAGTTCTCCTTTCCCGGCGGCATCCCGAGTCACGCCGCCCCCGAGACGCCCGGCTCCATTCACGAGGGCGGCGAGCTCGGCTACTCGCTCAGTCACTCCTACGGCGCAGCCTTCGACAATCCGAACCTCCTGGTCGCCTGCGTCATCGGCGACGGCGAGGCCGAGACCGGTCCGCTCGCCACCGGCTGGCACGGTAACAAGTTCCTGAACCCGGTGAGCGACGGCGCGGTGCTGCCGATCCTGCACCTGAACGGCTACAAGATCGCCAACCCCACGCTGTCGGCGCGCGTGGCGCACGAGGAGCTGCAGCAGCTGCTGTACGGTTACGGCTACCAGCCTTACTTTGTCGCCGGGGATGAGCCGGCGCCGATGCACCAGCTGATGGCCGCGACGCTCGATCGGGTCGTCGCCGACATCAGCAGGATCCAGCTCGAGGCACGCGCGCACGGCTTCACCGCGCGGCCGCGGTGGCCGATGGTGGTGCTGTGCACGCCCAAGGGCTGGACCGGACCGAAGGTCGTGGACGGGCTTAAGGTCGAGGGGACGTTCCGCGCCCATCAGGTGCCGTTGGCCGGGGTGCGCAGCAATCCGGCGCATCTGCGCCAGCTCGAGGAATGGATGCGCAGCTACCGCGCGGGCGAGCTGTTCGATGCCGGCGGGAAGCTGCGCGCGGAGCTCGCGCAGCTTGCGCCGCGCGGGGCACGACGCATGGGGGCCAACCCGCGGGCGAACGGCGGCCTGCTGCTGCACGACCTGCGCATGCCGGAGTTTCGCGAGTATGCCGTCGCGGTCCCGTCCCCGGGAGCGGTCGACGCCGGCGATACCACCGTGCTCGGCAAGTTCCTGCGCGACGTGATTCGTCTCAACGTAAGTCCGCGCACGTTCCGGCTGTTCGGGCCCGACGAGACCGACTCCAACCGCCTCAGCGCGGTGTTCGAGGTGACCGAGCGGCAATGGACCGCCGAGCGGATCGCCGGTGACGATCACCTGGCCCCCGAGGGCAGCGTCATGGAAGTGCTTAGCGAGCACCAATGCCAGGGCTGGCTCGAGGGTTACCTGCTCACCGGGCGGCACGGGCTGTTCAACTCCTACGAGGCGTTCATCCACATCATCGACTCGATGTTCAACCAGCACGCCAAGTGGCTGAAGGTGACGCGCCAGATCCCCTGGCGGCGCCCCATTGCCTCACTCAACTACCTGTTGAGCTCGCACGTGTGGCGGCAGGATCACAACGGCTTCACCCACCAGGATCCCGGCTTCATCGATCACGTGGTGAACAAGAAGGCCGACGTGATCCGCGTGTACCTGCCGCCCGATGCCAACTGCCTGCTGTCCGTTGCCGACCATTGCCTGCGCAGCCGTCACTATGTGAACGTGATCGTTGCCGGCAAGCACCCCGCGCCGCAGTGGCTCGACATGGAGGATGCGGTCAGGCATTGCACGGCCGGCATCGGCATCTGGGAGTGGGCCAGCACTGACCGTGGGCAGGAGCCGGACCTGGTCATGGCCTGCTGCGGCGACGTGCCGACACTCGAGACGCTGGCGGCGGTGAAGCTGCTGCGCGGCTTCTTCCCGGCGCTGAAGATCCGCGTGGTGAACGTCGTTGATCTGATGAAGCTGCAACCCCCGAGCGAGCATCCCCACGGCCTGCCGGACGCGGACTTCGACGAGCTGTTCACGCGCAACCGGCCGGTCATCTTCGCCTTTCACGGCTATCCCTGGCTCATCCACCGCCTCACCTACCGCCGCACCAACCACGACAATCTGCACGTGCGCGGCTACAAGGAGGAGGGCACGATCACCACGCCCTTCGACATGACGGTGCTGAACGACCTCGATCGCTTCCACCTCGCCGGGGATGCGATCGAGCGGCTGCCGCAGCTCGCCGCAACGTCCGCCTACGTCCTCCAGGGGCTGCGCGACAAGCTCATCGAGCACCACGAGTACATCGTCCGCCACGGCGAGGACATGCCGGAAATTCGCACCTGGCGCTGGGATGCCTGACAATGACGCACCCCGCGAGGGATGCCTGACAATGATGCACCCCGCGAGGCTCGCGCTGCCGCTCAAGGCTACGGTCTGCAGTCATCGATGGACAAGCGCTCCTCACTGCTACGCGATCTGGCGCACGAGCTGCGCGATGCGTTAAGCCCCATCAGGTCGGCCACCGACCTGATGCGGCTGCGCGAGTTCGACGCGGATATCAGCCGCATGATGGTGGAGCGCATCGAGCGCGGTCTCGAGGGGGCGCTCGCGGCGATCGACGCGTTCGTCGTCGCGGAGGGCTACAACAGCGACGGCGCAACGATCGCCAGCGCCGCGGCCCCGCTCGCCGAGCTGCTGCAACTGACGCAGCGCGCCGTGACGCCGGCATTGCGCGAGCGCTGCCGCTTCGATGACCGCGGGGCGCAGGTCCTGGTGCGCGCCGACGTCGACCGCTCGGTGCAGGTACTCACGGCGATGCTGGAGCACGCCGCGGTGGTATCAGCAGGTTCGGCGCCGATCGAAGTGCAGGCGCGCGGCGAGGGTGCGCCGCCCGAGCTGCGCGTCATCTTCGTGGCCGAGCTGAGCGGCAGCGAGGCGAGCTGGTTCGCCGATTACCGCGCGCGCGGCGGCGGCAGCCGCATGGCGCTGCGCACCGCGCGACGCATCATGACGCTGCAGGGCGGGGATCTCGTCCTCGAGCGCGCAGCGGCGCCCGGGCAGTGGCAGCTGGTGGCGCGTTTTGCGGCTGCCGGCGGTGCAGCCGCGCAGCGCCACGCAGCAGCGCCAGCGCAGGTCGCGTCCGCCGCTGCGCCGCGCGCGCCCGCAGTTGCACCGCGGGTCCCTGCGGACGCGCCGCGCGCGCCCGCAGGCGACGGCGGCGCCGGCGCGCACGTCGTCATCGTGGACGACAACGCCGACGTGCGTCGCGCCTATCGCGAGGGTCTCGGCATTCTCGGCTACCGCGTCACCGAAGCCGCCGATGCGCAAGCCGCGCTGCGTGCGACCGCGGACGCCGCCCCGGCGGTCGTGCTGATCGACATTCACTTGCCGGGAATGAACGGCTACCAGCTCGCCCAGGCGCTGAAAGCCCGGGCTGGAGGCGACGCACTGCGCCTGGTCATGCTCAGCGGCATGACGCTCGATGACACGACGCGGCGGGTGTCGCAGGGCGCAGGCTTCGACCAGTGCTTCGACAAGGCCCAGGGACCGAAGGCGCTGCACGCGCTGCTGCGCGAGCCGCATTAAGGTCGCCTACGGATGCAGGTCGCGCCGGCGGCCGCCGAGAGCGGCCGCGACGCTCGCCATGAAGGCGCCGACCAGCATCGACAACGCGGTAAGAATCGCGCCGATCGCGGCGTCCCGGCGCGCCGCATCGCCGCTGCCGCTACCGCTACTGCTCTCGTCCAGGGCACGCGCGTAGCCGCGCGTGCCGCGCGCGCGCGGCCACGCGCCGCGCTCGACGAGCGGCGGGCCATCGGGCAGCACCAGGGTACCCGGACCTTCCTCGGCTGGTGGTGTCACGGCGGGCTCTGCCGCGAGCCCTTCTGCCACGGTGAACCGCGGATAAGCCGTATCCGCGAAATCCTGGGTGTCCACCACCCGCGCCTGGGTGTCCACCACCCGCGCCGGTGCGTCGCGGGCGCTGCTGTCGGCCACCGGCAGGCGCAGGCCCGGGAGCGATGCGGCCGTCGACGCCAGGCCCGAAGCCATGAGGATCGTCGCCATGCACCAGGTGATGAAGCCATGGGCCGTGTCGCGGAAGAACACCTCGTGGGTGTGCGTTCCCACCCAACGGGTGCGCAGCCTGCCGGTGATATATCCGCCCAGGCAGGCGGAGACCCACTGTGTGACGATCAGCGCCACTCCTGCCGTCACGGTGAGCGACGGCGGCGGCGCGCCGCGCGCCGCCGCCCGGAACATCACCGCGAGGTCCAGGCCCGCCGCGAGCGCGAACAGCAGCAGCGAGGTGGCGGCCGCCACGGCGGTCCCGGCGAGGATCGCGCCCCACGAGACGGCCGAGACGGCACCGTTCGCAACCACCGGGGCCGCCGGGGTCGCGGTATACGCTGGAAGCGTCACGTTATCCACGATGGTGCACCGCCTCGGCCGCGCCTGGCGCTCAATGGTGCGAGCACAGCGCCAGCAGCAGGATCACGGGGATAGGCACCCCGAGCAGCCATAACAGAATTCCTCGGCCCATGGTGCGTTCCTCCCTAAGTGCTGTTGGTTGACAGCGTGTTGAGTCAACATAGAGCCTGCGGTGGCGGGTGTGCCAGCGGGTGCGCCCCGCAAAGGACGGTAAGTGGGTTCCTACTCGTGGCTCCGACAGCTGCGCCGCGCGCCGCCAAGCCCGCGATGCAGCGCAGCATGTCGGGAGAATCCGACACGCGATTCAGACAATCCGTCCTTCGAGTACTGGCAAGCTCGTGCACCCGGCGGTGATGCCGCTGCCGGGACGAGAAGAAAGCGTCCAGGTGGGTACATGCGCCTCAATGTGCGGCAGCCGGCCATGATCGCCGCGCTGCTGCTGTCCTCGATCGCCCCCGTGGCGCGTGCCGCCGCGGACGTCCCGACCACCGCGACCCCCCCGACGACCGCGAGCCCCGCGACGACCCCGACCGCCCCGACCACCCCGACTGCTCCGAGCGCTCCGACCGTTCGGCCCCCGGCGCCGGCGGCCACGGCTGCCGCGCCGCCGGCGCGCCCGGCAGAGGCGCCCGCCCAGGTGCCCGCCTTCGGCTTCGCCAATGTGCGACAGCTGGCGCAACAGCGCGCCGCCCACGAGTATCATCCGGTGTCCGACGCGCTACCCGCATCGATTGCGAACCTGAGCTACGACCAGTACCGCGACATCCGCTTCCGGCCGGCGAGCGCGCTGTGGCATGGCGAGGCGCTGTTCGAGGTGCAGTTCTTTCACCGCGGCTACAGCAACAAGGAGCACATCAACATCTTCGAGGTTGGGCCTGCAGGGGAAACGCCCGTGGCCTACGATCCGCGCTTCTTCACCTTCGGGCGGCTGCTGAAGATCCCGCGGGCACCTGCGAGCCTCGGCTACGCGGGGTTTCGCGTGCACTACCCGCTGCAGACACCGCGCTACAAGGACGAGCTGGTGGCCTTTCTCGGTGCCTCGTACTTTCGCGTGCTGGCGCGCAACCAGTCCTACGGCGCCTCGGCGCGCGGACTGGCGATCGACACCGCGGAGCCGGGCAGCGAGGAGTTCACCGCGTTCACCG
>Ga0210393_10000869_pt1 | contig 25861 bp, 18 predicted proteins | sample IncBWC27OmetaG_FD_160068 | JGI IMG/M metagenome (GOLD analysis project Ga0210393, IMG submission 160068) | Forest soil microbial communities from Barre Woods Harvard Forest LTER site, Petersham, Massachusetts, United States - Inc-BW-C-27-O ...
CGTGGGGCAGCGTCATCTCGACGACGCGGTCGTACTCGTTTCGTTCGAACGCGTCCATAACTTCATCGGAGTTGAATTCGGAGGAATTCACGACTGCAAATATAGCATCGAGCCGCATCGCCATGCACGAAGCGCAGATATCCGGTAACACGACCTATCAGGAGTTGGGCGGGTGTTGGTGTAGCATGAGACGCGGAACGTACGTCAGTCTCGATCTTTGAGGAATTGATGGGCGAAATTAGTTGGACCTTTTACCGAATCAATTGGACACTCTACCGCGACGCTGCGGGCCTCTGGATGGCGTTCAGCTCCACCGGTGAGAGCCACAACACGACGGACAAGTCGAACATGGAGTCGTGGCTCATGAATCGCGGGCTTCAAACCGAACACGTCGAAAGTCTAATCCGCGACGTAGAAAACAAAGGTGAGGCGGCGATCACCGTTTCACACCTGCACGAACCGCCAGGCTAGGCAAAGACCCGTCGAATTCAGATTCTGGCTGATTAACGCATCCGCAGAAATGGCATCCGACCAAAACCACTTGTACGGTTACACGACTAATTAGGACTTAGCGACCGATGGCGTAAAGATGCTACCGTATGGAGCGAGGAGGGAGTCGCTCGGATGAAAGGAGTACCGCGTTTTTCCGCAGTCTCAGTTATGGGTGCGTGTATTCTGTTTTTCACATCACTTTTTCATTCGCAACACGCTACGAAATCTAAAACTTCTCCGCAAATAATTCTCGAAGTCATTAACAAGCACTTCACAATGGGACTCCAAATTCCATCTGTATACCTGCGTGTGTTTTCAGATGGCACAGCCGATTGCCATGCGTTGCGATACGGCCGCGAACTTGATGTTGTCAAAAGGAAGACGCTGACCTCGGACGAATTTTCCAAACTAAAAGCCGTCTTGGAGAACCAGGAACTTCTGAACGTCCAGAAGAGATATGAGTTGGTGAACCTTGTCATCGATTCTTGGATGGAATGGAATATCGCGGTCCCGCACGATGGCGGCACGCAGAGAATTCAAGTGCTGAACTTTTCTCCCGGTTCAGTGGGGGAAAAGAAGAAGCCGTATCCGGTTGCGCTAGTGAAGTTGGGCTGTTCCATCTGGAAGCTGCGATACGAGACATACGGCGATGAGGAATATGGGGATACGCCCAGTTATCTCGCCGATGGCTGCAAGAACGCCTTCACAACTCCTGATTGATTAACGCTGCCAGCTCAACCGGTCGATGCAACACCTTCCAGTGCATTGATTCGACAATGCTTGCGCGGGGAAACCATCTGTTTGGCTGAACTCGGTCAAAACCCAGCCAGAACTGCGTTCCGCCTGGTCTAACCCTAGCAAGCGATTTTAGCTTTTGTTTTCAATGCCAGGCGGATTCTAGATTAGTGTTGCGTCGACCCATTGAGACCACCCGACTAATCAGGCGTGACGCGGAGTTCCTAATCGGCAACTCAACCGCAGGACTGACGAGCAGGTCTTCGGTGTTAAAATCTCAGCGATGCGGCCTTCAGTGTGCGTGATTTCGCAAAAATGTTGACAGGGGGACGGTATGAACGATGTGCCACTTAGCGGCGAGCAAGACATCGCGGATTACCTCAAAAGCATCGAAGACTTTCCCACATTGACCATGGAACAGCTTCGCACTGAGCTGCGAGCATACCGGTTGGGGGCTGCGGCAGAGAAAAGACTTATCGAGAGTTACTTGCGCCTTATTCCGAAGATAGCTCAAGAGTACGTGAGCTCAGGCGTCTCTCAGCTTGAGTTACTTCAAGAAGGCAATATTGGCCTAATGTACTCCGTGCGGCGGTTTGCTGGTGAACCAGAGGAGTTCGAGAGCTTCGCAATCGAGTCAATTCGCAAGAACATTTCTCGCGTCGTGCACGAACGGAAAACCTCTGAGTCGTAAATGTTGACCTAAATAGCGGCGTAGAGAATCAACGCGTGGACGCTCGACTTGTCCGGTAACGCGACTTATCAGGAGTTACCGGAGAAATGGATTTCACTTGTTCGATTAGGCTATCAAGCCGCATGATGTTCGTCCGCGAGGATTTCTCTTGAGCGAATTCGCTGCTTGGATGGCGGTCCTTGCCTACCCGGCGATTTTCATTCTCGTCTTTGATTGGACGGGCGCAGGACCGCGTTGGGCAGCCAAGCACAAATCGTTTTTTCCGCCGGCTGAAATCACCCTGAGACAAGAAAAGACGGGACGACCGCTACTCCTCGTGAAATTCGTGCTTCTGTTGCTTGTCATGCGGGCCCTTGCCGGGAGCGGATTGTGGCACGTCGTACCCATTGCAACTCATTCGCGACCGTGGTCCGTTCTCATTGTTGCGGGAACTGTCGGTGGCGTACTCATGTTGGCTTGTAGACGCGGCATTTCGCTGCTGTCGCCGCGCGCCGCCGAAGCCGAGAAACATGATTATTTCCTACGAGGTTCTGTCGCTCTATGGCTTGGAGTCTTTTGTGCGGGTGGTTTTGTGGAGGAGCTGTGGAGAGCAGTTTGTATCACGACCTTCCAGGAAAATGGTTACAGCGCCGCATCCGTGATTCTCTTAACTTCATTCTGCTTTGGAGTCGCACACGTTAGCGGGCTTCCGTCTCGGGTTTCTCCCGGGGGCGTTACCGCCGAGATGATAATTGGCGTGATGCTCGGGGCGACCTTCGTATGGTCCGGCAACATCGTCGCTCCGTATCTCGCCAGCGTGATTTATTTCACGTATAGCTTTTTTCGCGTGCGCGGGGACTTGGTACACCTCAGGTGTTGCGGTAGGGACGACCATCGCTGATCGCCCCCCGCAGTCGGGTAGGACAGTGGCGCGTAGCGGGCTTCGAATGATGCCGACGTTTCCACCGTCCCCCCTATCATTCCGTACGGCGGGTTTTCCCCGGTACGGCTGGAAGGCTGGCATTTCAGACGGTGCCTTCCCGATGCGTCAACGGCTTAAGCCTGCTCCCGGCATTCGCACGCTGCAACATGGTTTGCATCCGTCCTTCGCGCATCTTGTAGTCCGAATCGGTTGTCCCGCTCTGTGTCGGGCCGAGGACTCCTCGACGCGCCGCCTTGGAGTGGGGTTCTACTCCGCCCCAGGGGCCCTCGCTCCGGTCCGGGTTATGCTGTCCCGGTCCATCATCACTTAATCGGCCCCATCCGACCTACTCGCAGGCACACCGCGATTTCGTCATCTCTGCAACTTATACGCGATGCCTTCGCTGTGCGGGAGCGCCTAGGCGACCCGCGAGTAGTTCCGAGCTTTCGCTTACTATTCCTTCCAGACATGCCGTCCCCTATGTCCCCGGGGAGATTGGAATCGTACTCATCCCGTCTACCTCCGATTCCAACATTGGCCTTCACCGAGATCTGAGCGGCTCGGCTCTCCCATTTATCCTGCCATCCGCTTCAAGCAGGGCTCGTATTTCGGGGCTTACTGGTTCGCATTCGCTGCGGCCTGTCTGGTTGCTAGCCCCTCTGACGGATCTGACCGGGATTTCTCCCAGCCACAGGAGCTTTTACACCCAGGCTTTCCATGATTCGGTCGCCCTCCTCATTGCTGGATATAACTACGACAGCCTCGGGACCTCCTCTGTCGATGGGACTTTCACCCATTGGAATAGCAGCTAGCTTCGCTGCACCAGATCCGTACGAGCGGCTTTCCCGCATACGGCTCCCACCTTGGATGAGTGACGAAGAGGGTTGCTCCTCGTACACCGCTCCATCCCTGGCACACTCGATGTCCCCGCGCTGTGTCGGGCGAGTGTGGAATGAAACGATGTTCTCCTTGGCCCGCACCCTTTTCTCCCCAGGTTCCGCCGAAGATTGCTCTTCTTTGTTCGTCTGGTTCATCGATACTATGGCGCGGTCCGACTCCTCCGGAGCGTGCGCGTCTGCCTTGTGGCTTTGCACCTTCGCAGACCGGCCTCGTTCCCTTGCGGGCCGAGGCACTCCAGAGGTCTCCCGGTTCTCGTGCATGTTGTTTCTCAGCGTGCGCGGGGTCTAAGACTACGCAGGACCGTTGGCTCGCTCGCGATTATCGCGAACCATCGTGGTGCCTTCCTCCATCAGGAGAGAGTCGGCGTCCTGGTTTTGCGTTTTTCGAAGCTCAATACCCGGCCCACCGATACCCCTGTCTACGCTTCAAGCTACATCTCGCGATGCCGCCTGCAAGACTGAGGGCCAAGATGGAGTCGCTGTCTCCTTTCTTGTGGGACTCTTTCATTCCTTACAACATGCCGGTTTATCCCGGCGCACCCTGATTAACGCGCCGTTACCGGAAATCACTAGCATTCATTGTCCGGCACGACTAACCAGGCAAGTGGAATTGAACCGGTAAACACAAGCGGTTATCAGGAGCAATCTGCCAACCCGCAGGCATTACTTCCGGTTTGTCCGTCATCCACCAACAATCGTGAGCATCCGTAGAACTTCTTGCGCCATAGTCAGTAAACGGAGAGACTTGGAATGAATACTTTTCCTACCATCAACTACTATTGCAGCTTCGCATACTCCGCCTGAGCTTGCTTCAGGATGGGAATATCGGGATCGGCGTATTTCCAGAGAGCAAGGAAATCTTTGTAGGCGGATGTTGCCTTGCTTCGGTCTCCGGACATCGCGGAGGCTCTGCCAAGTTGTAAGCGTGCCAGCGCACCTATCGGGTCACACGCCACGATGCCGCCGTGGTCGACAATCTTCTCGAATTCCGCCGCGGCCTCGGCGCCTTGATGTGCCGCCAGATAGGCTAGGCCGCGGACATAGGCGGCATAGAGGTTGCCCGCGCCCAACAGGAATTCAGAACCGCCGTCACTCGAAGTCCCACCCTCGTAAGGATTTGCGGTTTGAAGCATTTCGACGGCATTTGCCGGCTGGCCGCGCTGCAAAGCAAGAAGTGCGCGCAACGCCGGCAAATATGTGAATTGGACTACCGTACCCTCCGGGAAGCGCTTCGCGAGATCATCAATCAGCAGTTGAGAACGAGAAGAATCTCCCGAGAGAGCACGCGCAAAGGCAGTCCCATATTCTACATCCCTGCTCTTAGAGAGCTCCAGCGCTTCCGCAGCTCTCCGCCTTGCCATGGACACATTTCCGAACAGGGCCTCCCGTACCCCCGCATCCGTTTCGTAAAGCGCTTGGGTATCTTGCCGCTTGTCGTTCCGGGCCAAATTCGTTGCCAGCCGCGACATCTTCCTAGCCTCTTCCAAATGACCGGAATATGCCGACACGAACCCTTCGGCGTTGTACATCCAATCATCCACGCTGGGCTTATCCCGAGGCTGAGCGGCTTCCCGGTCCATTCCCGTCTTGTCGCCTTTCAAGAAGGCAATGACGTATCGCTGGACATGGAAATCAGGGATATCAAGTTTGCGCTCGGTCGCTCGCTGGAGGATCGTCTCCGCTTCGCCGGTGCGTTCCAGTGCCACGTAGCTGGTCGCAAGAAGGCTATATCCGATCGAAAAGTCCGGGTCGACCCCGATCGCTATCTTGGCTTCCTCGACCGACTTCTCATACTTGCCCAATTGAAGGTAAACCCCACCTGACAACAGCGCGTGAGGCATCCAGGCACGTGGATAAACTTGCATCCACAAGTCGCAGGTCTGATGTGCTTTCTCCAGGTTTCCCGTAACCTGCAGATCGTAGTTGAGAGTAATAAAGAACCTCTCCTGGTCGCTCGCGCGATCCCGCAGTTCATAGGCTTTGCTGATATTCTTCGCAGACAGGGCGGATTCGCCGATGTCGCCATACATGCGGCCTAGTGCCGCATAGGCACTGGGGAACTTAGGATCAATCTCGATGGCGCGCTTGAAAAAGGGCACAGAGGCCGCCGAACCGGATGAAAAGGAAACCTGCCAGCCATCGCTGTAGGCTTTCAACGCTTCCAGCGACGGCGTCGTAGCCTCGGCAAGCGGTTTGTCATGGCTCTTAACTGTTGCGAGCGACTCACCAACTCGCGTTCTGAATCTACTTGCGATTTGACTTAGCGCGTTCAAAACGTCTTCTTTTTTTGTGGCCTGCGCCTGCTCCTCGTCCAGAATATCGCCAGTGCGGCAGTCCTTTGCCCGTAGCATCAACACATATTGGCTCCCAAGGTTTGCAATCGAGCCGTCGAGAACGGCGGCGCTAGCGGTTCGTTCGCAGATTTCTCGTGTGACGTCTGGAGTAAGTCGTGCGTCGGCAGGTTTGGCCATCAGCTTCAGCACCTGCTGGATGCGGTCGTCTGAGATGAGATTGAGGAAAGGCGACTGCTCAAGTTGCACCACCAAGCCTTGCCGCAACGTGTCATCGAAGACAGGGTCCCCCGTCGTGTTCGCGAAGTCCGCGAGGACGATCGTGTCTTTGTCAGTGAGTTTTGGCGCGCGACGAAAATGGAGGTAACCAGCCAGCACGAGCGCCGGCGCAATGACGGCAGCAGCAACAACCACCCACCGGCGCCTTCGAAGGACTGTTCCGGTTCCGGTCGCTTCTTTCTTTGCGACGCCTATTGAATCTTCTTCCCGTTCTTTCCCGTTCTCCTCAGCAGCGGGTTCGGTAACTGGTCCGATGAATCTATACCCTGTTCGTGGAATCGTTTCGATGAAGCGCGGTTGCTCGGCCGAATCGCACAGAGTTTCGCGCAGCTTATTGATGGCTACGTTAAGACTATGGTCGAAGTCGACGAACGTTTCCTTTTGCCATAGATGTGCGCGAAGCTCCTCCCGCGTGACCACTTCTCCCGGATGTGCCAGCAGCATAGCCAGTACGGCAAACGGCTGGCCAGGCAGTTTCAAGCGGATTCCGTTACGGCGGAGTTCTCTTGCTCGCAGATCAAGGGTGAAGTCTGCGAAGCTGAAGACGCGGCGCTGGGCGGTGACGGCCATGAAAACGCTGTGGGGGTGGTCGAAGTTTACCATCATTGGTCCGCCCGCCAAATTGCGCTATCTGTTTGCTGCTCCACTTAAGTCCTGTCACCCAGCGGTTTAGCCGTTGACCTCGAAATTGATTTCCAATTGACTGCCTGTGAATTGTGGCCCCGCCAGCAAAGCTCTACTTTTCGTTCGCAGCGTCATTCAGATCCAACAGGAGAACCACCATGAAGACACGTTTCGTTATCAAATGGCTGGCCGGAACTGTTGTCACGCTAGCCGCTCTTGTTATCGCGGGAATGATAAACACCCCTAGTCACGTGCAGGCCCAAGATGAAGGAGACGGTGGCGAGGATCAGCTCATCCACATCGGTTACGCGATAGCTCCCGTCCCACTAAAGCTCGAAGGGAAAAACCTCGAACAACGTCGCTTGGTGGGACTTGGCAGCTATATAGTCAACGCTCAGGCTGACTGCAATGGCTGCCACACCGGTGGCGCGCCTCCAAACTTCAATTACGCGAACAACGGGAACCCCTACTTTTTGAACCAGCCACTAGGAACAAGAACAGACCCCACCACTTACCTTGCCGGAGGCAGCCCTTTCGGTGAGGCTGTGCCTTCCAGCGCCTCTGTGGGTGGGTTCCCGCCTGGTTCTGTACCATCTTCTTATCCGCCAGCCGGATATCCTATTGATCCCACCACCGGGTTTCCGTATGCCGGCCCGGTCATCATCTCCCGCAACCTGACGCCGGATAAAAATGGGCGTCCGGAGGGAGGACGCACGCTGGAACAATTTAAGCAGATTCTGAGGAATGGCACCGATTTCGATAACATCCATCCAACCTGTCTATCGGACACGGACCCCAATATCGCGCTGGGCATCTGCGTTCCGCCTCCCGTGGACGGCAGCAAACTGCAAGTCATGCCCTGGCCGCTTTTTCACAACATGACCGACCATCAGATCGAAGCTATCTACGAGTATCTCAGCGTAATCCCCTGCATCGACAATAACTTCGCCCCGCCGCCCGCTGGCGCCCCCAACGAGTTACGCAATGATTGTGGCAGCGGCGATCCGTCGCTCATTCCCAGCGCCGCCCCCTTGATTGATGGCAACTCGCGCGCCAACGCTCGGAAATAGTCGATGTTTCAGCTATGGAGAAGAACCCCCGTGAAAACGACTTCGGAGAATGCCGCTGAGAGCATTAGGTCTCGACGGCATTATCCGTACCTCGGCTGACAATGAATGGCTGCCTTGCACGCTGAACAACGTCCTTCGGTCTGGCGGGGCGCAATTTCCGCCACGAGAATCGATTCTTCGGCGCCATGGCGGCCGTCTTTCTCGTCGTAATATTTACAGGCTTTGCGCGGACTTACTATCTCGCGGGAGTATTCAAAGCTCCTCTTCCCAACCTGCTGGTGCATATCCATGGCGCAGTCTTCTCGCTATGGATTTTTCTGTTCATCACGCAAGTTTCGCTCATTACAGTTCAGCGGATCGACTTACATCGACGGCTAGGCATATTTGGCTTTGCCTTGGCATGTCTCATGGTGACATTGGGCGTGCTGGTCGCCACCGACCGGCTTACCCGGCGCGCCGCAAATGCCGGAGCGGAAACAGTTGAAGAAGTGCGAGCGTTTTACGCGATCCCCCTCGCCGATATGGTGATGTTCTCCACCTTCGTCTATCTCGGTTTTCGCAACCGGACCCATCTCGCCGTTCACAAGCGCCTGATGCTGTTCGCAACTCTCGCGCTACTGGATGCTGCGTTCGACCGCTGGTCCTTCTTTGACCCCTACCGACTGTCAGTCGTAAATGCTGTCTGCTTCTTTCCCCTCCTTGCCGTTTTGCTCGCCTACGATTGGTGGTCAACAGGTAAGCCGCAACGGGTCACGCTCTGGGCCAGCGGCTTTCTTGTTGCGGTGCAGCAGCTAAGACATCCCCTCAGCCACACGGCAGCCTGGCAGGCTTTTGCCACCTGGGCACAGACGCACGCAATCTCGTTTCGGAGATGACTCGCGCCTCTGCGGTCGCACTAGTTTCTTGAAGTACGGGTGATCGACGGGACGGGCGGCTGGGATAACCTCGACGCCCATGTGAATGAAACCTTTGTGTGGGTCTGCCTTGCGTTCTCGATCCTCTCTCCGGACCTTGTGCTTCTGGCAAGAAGTGATCCGCTCACACTCAGGGTTGCCCCGGCGGTGAACAGTTTCCCGAATCGAGACTAGCGACTGACTCACTGAAGATCGCGGTTGCAATACGAAGAGTGCATTCCGCAGAGTGGCACCACATTTCAACTCCCGAGTCGTCGGCGAACCGGAAGTAATGCAGACCGGGATATGCGGATGGGTCCGACAAGTCGCGTAGTGTTTACTGATGACGTTTGGGCGAGGCGTTTCCGAGCGTCGGACTCAAGTCCTGGTAAACGCGAACTAATCGGGACTTAGCCAACTTTGCTGACCATTTTCGAGCGATTCAGGTGGCTATTGCAGCTTCGCGTATTCCGCTTTGGCTTCCTTCAGGATGGGGATGTCGGGGTCGGCGTCTTTCCAGAGCGCGAAAAAATCCTGATAAGCGGTCTTTGATTTCGCGCTATCGCCAGCCAAGGCATACGCGCGGCCAAGCCCGAGATGCGCGAGTGCGGCCAGCGGCGCGTTTCCGACCAGGCCTGCATGGTCGAGAATTTTTTGGAACTCGTTACCCGCCGCGGCCCCCTGCTTCTCTGCCAGGTACGCTTCGCCGCGCATATAAACTGGATAGAGGGCAAAGGTGAAGGAAGTATTCGTTTCTCCCAGTTCATAAGGGGCGGACGCAGACAGCGCGTCGATGGCTCGCTTACCGGCACCACTGTGAAGCGCGGTTGCAGCTCGGATCATCGGAAGATAATTGAACTTTACGACGGTGTCTTCGCTGAAGCGTTTGCCCAAATCGGCGGCTAGTCGCTCGGCCTGTGCGGAATCGCCAGCCAGTCCGAGTGCAACGGCTGAGAAGCCTTCAACCTGTCTGCCGGCGGCCAGAGCGAGGGCGGCTTGGGCATCTCGCTTCGCCGAAGGTATATCGCCGGCTAATGCCTCGCGGACCGCGGAGTGCGACTTGTATTCCGCGGCCGCTTCTTTTTCATTGGCGCGTTGCGCGGAATCGGCGGCGCGGCGTGTTAGTTCGCGGCTCTTGGCGAACTCGCCGTAATATGCCGCCGTTTCGGATTCCAGGAAAAGGATCTGATCATCGACTCCTGGTTTTCCGGTCGCGGTGGCGACCTGCTGCTGCATTTCGGCCGCGTCGTGCTGGAGGAAATTCACTACGTAAAGCACGAGAGGCAGCCAAGGCGAATCAATGTTATGCGTGCGTGACTCGCGCACTGTGGCCTTGGCTTGCTCGAGTTGGTCAATCCACTGATAAGTGTAAGCCAGATTCGCATAGTTGTTACCGCTGCCGGGATTCAGCTGCAGCGCCTGCAGCGCCGCGGCATTCGCTTTCGGGTAGTCCCCCATGGACGAATATGTAAACCATAGGTAAACCTGAGGGTCCTCATCGCGGGGGTAAGTTTGCGCCCATGCCTGAAAGGAAGTGCGGGCAGCCTCAAGATTTCCGGTGACGACAAGGTCGTAGAATGAGGAAATGCCCAGCTTTTCGCTCTCACTGACGCGCTCGCGCAATGCGTAAGCCTTGCGCACATTCTCGGCACAGCGGTCGTTTTCACTAAGAGGTTGATAACTCTGGGCCAAGCGCAAATAAGCCATGGCAAAATTTGGATCCAGTGAAACGGCCCTTTCAAACAGAGGGATCGCGGCAGCGTAGTCGTTTGCCACATCCATTGTTTGTTTGCCGAGCGTGTAGGCTTGCAGTGCTTCGAGTGAAGGCGTGGTGACGTTTTCCGGAAGCGCGTTGTACTTGCGCACCGAACCTAGCGATTCTCCCATTTTTCCGCGCAGCTTGGTCGCCGCGTCGCCCAGAGCGTTCAAAACTTGCTCCTTCCCGCTGGCCGTCACTTGCTCTTGCGCCAGCAGGTCGCCGTTTCGGCAATTCACCGCCTTCAAAGTCAAGACATACTGGCTGCCCAAGCTGGAAATGGAGCCTTCAATGGTGGCGGCGCTGGCGGTGCGTTGGCAAACGTCGCGTGCCACGTCTGGCGTAAGCTGCGCGTCTTTTGGCTTGGCCATCAGCATCAGCGTGTGTGCAATACGCTCATCAGAGACAAGGCTGAGGAACGGAGACTGGTCCAGCTGCGCTGAAAGTCCCTGGCGCAGCGTGCCGTCGAAGACAAGATCGCCGGTGGTGTTCGCGAACTCGGCGAGAACGATAGTGTCCTTGTCGGTTAGGGCCTGAGCACGTCGCGTAAAGTATAGCCAGCTAGCGACGCCCGCCACGACTATGACGAGAGCGGCGCCGATAACCACAGGCCACTTCGCACGATGGGTTTTGACCGGCGCGGCTGAAACGGCGCCAGATTTTGATTCAGGCGACGCCGCTGCGTGCAAAAGAGTTTGGTCAGGACTGGCCGACTCTGCCATTCCACTCGCCACCGTCGAGCGTCCCGATTCCGTGTCGCGCTTCAGACGCTGCAGGTCCGATCGAATGTCCGATGCGTGCTGATAGCGGAGGTTCGGGTCTTTTTCCAGCGCTCGGGTGATGACGTCTTCCAGTTTGGGCGGCACCGCGGGATTCAGTCGCACTGGAGCTACCGGCGCGCGATTCAGAATGGCATCGAAAATTTCGGCTGAAGTGTTTCCGGAGAAGGTTTGCTGCCCTGTGGCCATTTCGTAGAGGACCAAACCGAAAGAGAAAATGTCCGTGCGGCCGTCCAGTTCTTTGCCGCGCGCTTGTTCAGGTGACATGTACGCGAGCGTGCCCATGGCTGCGCCTGGCGTGCTCAACTGCAACGCCTCCTGCGTCCGCGTCGCATCGGTATCCATTCCTGCCTTAGCTTGCAGCTTCGCCAGACCGAAATCGAGAACCTTGGCGTGGCCGCGCTTGGTGACAAAAATGTTGGCGGGCTTGATGTCGCGGTGGACGATGCCCTCGGCGTGGGCAGCATCGAGCGCGTCGGCAATCTCGATGGCCAGCGATAGGGTCAGCTCGGTTTCCATCGGATGCCCGGCAATTTGATGTTTCAGCGTCAGGCCGTCTAAAAATTCCATGGCGATGAACGCTTCGCCGTGCGCGTCATCAATTTCGTGGATGGTGCAGATGTTCGGATGATTCAGGGCAGACGCGGCCTGCGCTTCGCGCTCGAAGCGGCTGAGGGCTTGCGCGTCTTTAGAAATCTCGTCAGGCAGGAACTTCAAGACGACAAAGCGGTGCAGCTTTACGTCCTCAGCCTTGTAAACCACACCCATACCACCACCGCCGAGCTTTTCGACGATGCGGTAGTGCGAGATGGTTTGGCCGATGAGCGAGTCGGTGGCTGGCACGTGGAGCACATCTTAGGGCGCGTCGGGAATCAAGTCAACGAAGAGGGGCAGCTCGGTCAAGTCCTTCCACGAGAAGGCCGGTTGATGTCAAGGCACACTTTGGCTTTCTTCTTTCTTAGAATCAGTTCCTACTCAGCCAAGCCGCCCCTGTCGCCATCCTCCCATCCGCACTCTTTGTGAGCGATATTCGCTCGGTGCAAGGTGGGTGTTCTCGATTCAGTAGGTGCTGCTACCTGATTAGCGTCCTCTGTTCTCACCTTTTCGGTGGGAGTTGGGCTCCAGGACTTAGCCGCAGTCACCTGGACTCGGCGGTCGAGCTCGGCGGTCCGGATCGAAACTCTAAGCCACTGCCCGCATCGCCTTCTGACTATTGCGCAGTGGTTCGTACACCTCGCCAAAGAAGCTGTCCTTCCATCCCGTGAACGGGAAATAGGCCATTGGGGCTGCTACGCCGATATTGATGCCGATATTGAACTAGGGCACAGCATCGGCCTCACCGACTCCCAACCAGTTCTCTCTGATTCACGGGTTTTGTCCTGTCGCATAAACCTTGATCCAGTGATTCCGGATTCTGGCCTTGACCTGTTCTCCGTTCAGGTCGGAGACTATCAAGTTGGAATCCTGCAACGGCATGTGGCAATCGATGCAGTTCTCGCGAATCTTCGCACCCAACTTCGCAAATTCGCCGCAGTCCTGATCCTTATGACACCGCAAACATTTTTCCGAATAAGACGCTGCGACATGTTCCGGCGCATGCACCTCATGGCACGTTGTACACGTCATCTGCGAATTTCGGTAGCAGCGGCTTCTTTGCGTGAGTGCCACCTGATTGCCGTGCACGTCAACGCGGGCCTCCGCGTCAGGATGCGGCAGAGTAACGTGATTCTCCAGGTTCTGTCCCGGGACGTACGAAAACGCGGGCGCAATCGCTTGCCCGATTCCGCCATGACACTGCGCACACACCTCAATTTGACGGTCCCGGGGCAGACTCGCCGGATTCACGATGGAATGAGTGCCCGAAGAAACCGCGACAGGTTTCGATCGCTCGTAGTCTACGTGCGCTCGGCCTGGCCCGTGGCATCTCTCGCAGGAGATACCCAGAACAAACCCAGTTTTCTTATAATAGTTTTCGGCCTTCTCCGATGGAATCGACTCGAAGTAAGTAGCGTGACACTCCACGCACCGAGGCACAATCGGCCGGTCGAAGTTCGCGACGCCTTCGCTGTATCCCGGGCTAGTGATCCATCCTTTCAAGTTCGTCCAGTAAGACACCGGCAATTGAAATAGCTGATCGCCTTTCCAATACAAATAGGTTTGGCCCTTCTCTCCCGACCCGGTGACGATATCGATTCGCTCTGTTCGCGTCTTCTGGACCGGCGGCTGCCAGAACACGGCGGTTTCGTAAAATCCGCTTTCCTTCGCGTCCATGCGGAAATGAAGGTCCGGATCGCCGGTCTTCAAAATATTGTTCCCCCTCGTAAATCTTCCCAAGATGGAATGCTCGGTGGGAAGTTGCGAGGTCAGGTGGTGAGCGGTGCGCGCATATGAATTGCCGATTTCCTGATGGCATTCCTGACAAGCCGCGTCCCCCAAAAAGTCACCACGATTCGCCGGTTCTTTTTCGCCGACGGATGACTTGATCTCGTCCGGTAGGGCGGGTTCCGTGTGCTGCGGTGCCGCGGGTATTCCGCTTGCAGCACTGAGAGAAGCTGCGCAAGCTAGCATTGCGATTATGCCGAAGAGCTTCGTTGTCGCTATGGACATCCTATCCCGCTCCATACGTTAGCCGATCTCGCATTTGCTCTCAATGCGAATGCGGACAGGCCGCTCGGCAATGCACCACGTCCGGCAAGGAATGGTCACCCAAGGAAATCAAACAGCGTGGCCGCTGGGGAGTCGCAAAGGCAAGCGATCTGATATCTGCGTCGGCGTGTCATTCCAGCGATCGCGGCTTCGCAATTCAATTTCGCAGTACACGGGGTTACTATAGCTTGCTCTTCGGCTCTTCTGGGACTGGATGTATTTCTGCTGTGACACCGTGGCCAGTCACGGAGGTATGCCAATTTGTCGGCGAATTCTTGTCGTCTATCCGAAAAGCATTGGAGCACCGGGAAAATGAAGGCATCTATGCCGTTCAAATCGGCGGTCGTCGCTGGTGTTTTCGCAATTCTCGCTCACATGGTGCCGGCGCAGCTCAAGCAGAATCCCGCGGCGGATCTCTTGGTCGAACTCATTCGGGTGAATACCAGTAACCCCCCTGGAAACAATCGAGAACTTGCGGAATTGTTGGCGACGAAGTTTCGCGCGCTTGGCGTCGAAGTTGCGATCATTCCCACGCCGGACGCAGAGAAAGTCCATCTCATTGCGCGAGTCAAGGGCGACGGGTCAAAGCGACCTATCCTGCTGGCGGCGCACGCGGACGTCGTGGGCGTGGAGCGCGAGAAGTGGACAATCGATCCTTTCGCGGGCGATGTGAAAGATGGCTATATTTATGGCCGCGGCGCGATGGATTACAAGGGCGGCATAGCCGTCTTTGCCGAAGCGATTATGGAGTTGGTGAAGAATCACGTCCCGCTGCACCGCGATGTGATTCTACTGTCCGAGGCGGATGAAGAAAGTGGCCCCTACGGCACGAGTTGGCTCGCCAAGTCGCATTGGAACCTAATGGATTGCGAATTCGCTTTGAATGAGGGCGGATGGATCATAAAAAGTGCGAACGGTGGAGTGCAGTACGTGAGCATCTCCACCGGCGACAAGGTGTCCATTCCCTTGATCATTAAGGCTCAAGGAACGTCGACGCATTCTTCGATGCCAAGACCGGACAGTGCTATTTTCACTTTGTCCAAGGCGATGGCGAAGCTCGCCGATTACGAAACGCCGGTAGAGTTGATTCCCAGCACTAGAGAATTTTTCGAAACGCTCGCGAAGACAAGCGAACCGCCGCTATCGAAATATTTCGACGACCTGGTAAACAGCAAGGACCCGACCGTGATTTGGGCAGCGGATCGGGAAATCAGCAAGAACGTATTGCTGCATGCAATTATGCGAAATACTTTCGCCCCGGTATTCCTCAAAGCTGGGTTTCGGGGAAACGTGATCCCTGGAACAGCCGAGGCGACCCTCAATCTGAGAGTGATTCCGGGAACCGACCTGCAAAAGTTTATTGCCGAGATTCGCGGGGCAATCGACGACCCACGCGTGGATGTATCGCTCCCTTCGGGGGACAACCCTGACGCTGCACGGGTGGAGGAACTTGTAAAAGAAGCTGAGACTTTGAAGTCGTCGAGCACAGAAACAGATCTGTACCGGGCGTTGGAAGCCAGCGCTCATTCGACGTGGCCGGGGACGCCCGTGACCCCATATCTGTTTCAAGCGGGTACGGACGCGATTGCGTGGCGGAGCCGAGGCGTTCCTGTTTACGGGATTTATCCGTATCCCATTACACCTGAAGATTTGACGCGCATGCATGGAAACGATGAACGAGTGCCGATCGAGTCGCTGGAACAGGGAACGAAGATGATTTACAAGACGCTTGTGACGGTTGCCTCGGAATAGGAACCGCGCAAAAGGTCCCGGGATCGAAGCTGCATTGTAGTTCCCAGAGTGTTCGCATGTTTGGCTGAGGTGGGCTAGCGAGGCAAGTTGGAAACCTCGAGTTACGATAAAGTCGACCTGTCTGCAAAACAGCAACCTACGATAAATCCCTGAAAATACCAGCACCAAAACGTTTCGGTGTGTTCGCTCGTTTCTTTGTCCGCGCGGCCAACTCTGCTATGATTTCGAACATGGTGAGTTCAGCCTCCGCTCGAAGCGACCGAGGCTTAGTCGTTTTTGGCGAGTTTTTTTTCGACCTTGTGTTTTACGACCTGCCAACGGTTCCTCAAATGGGGAGAGAAGTAAAGACCGCGAGCTTCGAGCGGTTTCCAGGTGGCGGCCTGGCAACAACTGCGTTGGTAGCGGCGAGATTAGGGACTCCCACCAAAGCGATTACCAGAGTCGGACGGGATGCGCTCAGAAGCCCCGAATGGCAGAAGCTGGCCGGGAGTGGGATCGCTACCGACGGCTGTGAATTCGATCCGCATTTACCAACGGCGATGACCGTCTGCGCCGCCTGCGAAGGCGATCGCATGATGATTTCTCACGACAAAATCAATGCGAAATTGGAAAGACTCCTGGCGCGACCGAGGGTGCAGAAGCAGTTGCGGAGCGGATGGCATCTGCATTTGGCGTGCGCACTGCGTCCGCCACAGGTTTGGGTGGCGGCAATTCGCAAGCTGCGCAAGAGAGGCTTGACGATTTCGGGCGATTTGGGATGGAACCCTGAAGTGCTTGAGTCTCCGCGATTGCCCTCTCTGCTGAAGGAATTCGAATTTGCATTTCCAAATGAATCGGAAGCGAAGGCCATGACCGGGGAAAAAACAATCGAGGTCGCTGCACGACAATTGGCAAGGTGGGTTCGAGTTCCCGTCGTGAAACTTGGTCCCTATGGTTCGCTAGCCGTTCGCGACGGAAAAATCGTGCGCGTGAAGTCAATACGCGTCCGCGCGGTGGATGCGACGGGATCAGGCGACGCCTTCGATGGTGGTTTTCTTCACGGTTATCTTGCCGGGTGGCCGCTTGAGGATTGTCTGCGAGCTGGAAATATTTGCGGAGCGCTCGCCACGACGAGCGCTGGAGGATCTTCGGCAATTCCGACACGGAAGAACCTGAGGAAGTTGATGAAAAGGCTTCGCGGACATGAAGTTTAGAAGCAGGAAAGACGAATCGCTGCCCGCATCGGAAAACCTTAGCGGAAAATCGCCAGGGAGGACATAACACTGCCATGAAAATCACTCTGGTGGGAGCCGCAGGAGTGCGCAGCCCACTCCTCGTCCACGGCCTCGCAGGCCTTAGCAGCAATGTGCGAGTGGACGAGTTTGCGTTTTGGGATACCGATCCTGAGCGCGTGAAGATCGTTAAGAGGGTTGCGGAAGCTATGGGCAAGCGATGTGGACTGCGCGCGCGCCTCACGGCTTACGCGAAGCCTGAGCGTGCGCTGGAAGGAGCGGACTATGTCATCACCAGCATTCGCGTCGGTGGAATCGACGCGCGGGTGAAAGACGAAACGATAGCTCTGGCACATGGGCTCGTCGGCCAGGAAACTGTGGGCGCAGGTGGCTTCGCATGCGCCATGCGCAATTTGGGTGTGATGCTGGAATATGCACGGCTGATTGAAAGCGTGGCTCCGCGCGCTACGGTCATAAATTTCACAAATCCGGTCGGAATTATTTCGCAAGGCCTTCTGAATCACTCCGGAGTCAACGTCATCGGCGTCTGCGACACTCCTTTGGAAACATTTGAGGCGATCGCCCATGCGCTCGACCGAACTCCGTTTGGACTCCGATTCGACTACCTCGGGCTGAACCATTTAGGTTGGGTGCGGGCGATTGCCGATGAGACGGGGGCAGAACTGCTTCCGAAAGTCTTGTCTTCACCTGAAATCATTCAGAAATGCTATCGGCACAAGCTTTTTCCGCCGGAGTTCATTCAACAACTGGGCCTACTGCCCACGGAGTATCTCTACTTTTATTATTTTCCGGAGACGGCCTACAAGAACACGAAGCAAAGCGGCCAATCGCGCGGGCAGGCCATCGCGGCGATGAACGTGCGGCTGTTTCAAGAGCTGGCGCAGGCTCCTGAGTCGCAGCTAATCGAGATCTATGAAGATTACCTGCGCGAACGGAACGCTTCTTACTTTAGCATCGAGGCAACGGCAGGCCAGAGACGCAAAGAGAATCAGGAACTCTACTCGGAGTTTTCAGGTTACGAGCGGATAGCGCTGCTCGTACTGCAGGCGTTGCATGCAGAAACGCCTTCCTCGATACCTCTTACGGTCCGCAACGGCGGAGCACTGAGAGATCTCGAGGCCGATGACGCCGTCGAACTGCCATGCGAAGTTTCTTCGCGCGGCGTTCATGTCCCTTCCGTGGGCCGTGCGCCAGACACTGTTCGTCCCTTGCTGCTCCAGGTAAAAGAGTTCGAACGGCTCACGGTGCGCGCTTCCGTAGAGCACTCGCGCGAGTTCGCGCTTGCGGCGCTCGAGAAAAACCCTCTGGTTGGCCGCCAGGACGTGGCCCAGGCAGTGTTGACCGAATACCTTCAGGCCTTCGGACAGCAGATGAATCAGTAAGCGGCATAAGCCGTTCGTTCCGAAGGGCGCCTATTGCCGATCTGCGGTATTTTTAGGCGAGTTAGCCCGCGAGCGAAATTATGGACGGTATATTTTTCAGATAGGTCAGACTCGTTCGCATGCTGTCCACGGGCGGAACGAGAGCCTTGCCATAGATCACATCTTGTTCGACGATAGCCCACCCTGAATACCTGCTTTCGGCCAGGAATCGAAAGAAACCGTCGAAATCGATACATCCGCTTCCGATCCGCGAGAACACTCCGGCGCCGACGGCTTGTGCAAAGTCAAGCTTCTGGCGCCGAGCTTCGCCTAGAATGCCAGCGTCGACGTCTTTGATGTGGACGTAATGCAGCAGAGAACGATATTTTCGCGCCTCATCGACGGGATCTCCCCCTCCGTATACACAGTGCCCGGTATCAAGACACAGGCCGACCTGCGTTGCGGCGAGTGCGTCGAATAGGCGTTCCACTTCCATGGGAGTCTCGACGAAAGTGGCGACGTGGGGATGGAATACGACGCGGAGGCCAAAATCCGCGGCAGCTTGCTCGACCTGCCGGATGACCGCTCCCACCTGCTTCCACTGCGCGAGAGCCAAGGATTTACTTCCATCCACCGGAACCCGCCCCGCGATCTCCCGTCGTTGAGGCGTTTGGCAGTCGGCGAGAACGAGCAATCTGGCACCCAACGCCGAGAGCAGCTTGCCGACCCTGCGGACAAGGTCGATTACCTTTTCTACGCACGAAGGCTGCGTGACCGGCACGGGAACGAAAGAAGAAAGCACGGTCAATCCGCAGCGTTGCAATGTCTTATTCAAAACCCCGGGGTCGGTCGAAAAATAACCAAAGGGTCCCAACTCCGTTCCTGTGAAACCGGCGGAAACGATTTCTTCGAGAATTTGCTCGTACGGCTGCTCCCAGGCTGGACCGGGATCGTCCTGCACACCCCAACTGACGGGGGCCGATGCAAAGCGAATCTGGTCGGGGAATTTCTCCAATTTACAGATTCTTCGCGACGGCGCCCAAGTGAACGCGCGCGCCCTCCCTGACGCTTCGATAGCAAGCGTCGATCAATTCAACGACGTTGTATCCGTCATCAGCGGTGACGGGCGGGGGCGATTTGCCTTCCAGGGCGTCGACGAAAAGACGATCTTCTTCGACGTAGCCCCACTTCTCATGCATGGTCGCCAAGGAGAAGTCGTAACTGGTCGTGCGGGTCTCCAGTCCGTTCGTGAAAGAAATCCTCTCCATCTCGAACGTTTCATAAGTTGCGTGCATCCCGTAGACCTCGACACGTTCGAAAGGAAAGTGCCAGCTAGCGTGCGCGTACGTCTTCATCGTTGCCTGCAAGCCGGACTGAAAACTGAGCAAGATGGAAAAATCGTCGAGTTCGCCATGCTCGTGAACACGGGCGGCTACCTGCACCCAGTCAACTTTTCCGAAGAAAAAGGTCATCAAATCGAACATGTGCACAGGCGTTTCATAGAGGAAGCCGCCAGTCAGGCTGGAGTTCCACACCCAGGGCGGGTTGATGAGTTCTCCGCGGTTCATTTTGGCGTGGACGGAAAGCGGACGGAACTCGTTGCGATCGATCGCTCCTTTAAGAATTTTGTAGACCGGCGCAAACCGGCGGTTGTGGCCTACTTGATAGACGAGTCCGGAGCGGACAGCCCGATTGCGCAGTCTTGTCGCGGACTCCAAGTTCAACGCGAATGGCTTTTCGCAAAAAACGTGCTTGCCGGCATCCAGAACTTGCGTGGCAACTTTTTCATGAGTCGTATTCGGAGTACAGACGAAGACGGCGTCACACCCATTCAAAAGTTCCTCGAACGATCGAGCGGACTGACAGCCGAACCTGGCGGCCATCGCTTGCGCGAGGGCCGCGTCTACGTCAAAAAAACTCCGCAGTGTCACGCGGGAATCCTTTGAGAGGATTGCGGCATGTATGCTTCCAGCGCCCCCCGCTCCAACGATTCCAATCTTATGTGGCATTACCGACCTCGTCTTTCCTGGCCCGAACCGCTCAGCCAAGAATCTTTCGTGCGACACTACCGCGACTCCGATGAGTCACTCTCATAGTGACTTCCACCTGCAGGACCACCGCACCACACTGCTCGAACTACGAACTTTGTTCCCACCCAGACGCGTGAACCAAAGGCACGCGGGGATCGCGCTCCAAGCTACTCTTGCGGAGGTGCACGTAGCGCGGATCGTCGCTGGCGGCCATGGAACGAGCGCTACCTGCTAGCACATTGAGGTAATAAACATCGTATCCATGAGCTGCAACAACGGGATGGTAGCCATCCTTGATCAATACTAAATCGCCGTCGATGAGAGTCAGGGTGTTGTCACGGGTTCCGGCGGCGTCGTACAGCCGTTGCAATGCATATCCCTCAGGTTTGCTGATGCGGTAGTAGTAGGTTTCGTCGAGGTCCACTTCAAACGGGGGGTTGTGAGCGTCATGCTTGTGCGGAGGATAGCTCGACCAATTTCCGCCGGGTGTATAGACCTCGCAGAGCAAGAGCTTATCAGCAGGAAACTCCGGGCGAATGACATCGACGATTTGACGAGTGCTATTTCCCCCGCCACGAATTTCCTCGCGGCAATCTGCGGGAGTTATGATGCGAGGACCAAGCGGAGCGGAAGAAGGGGTACGGCAATCGGCAAACTCGCAATTGCTGATCGCCGAAATCTCGAAAAACGTCTGGCTCGGCAAATAGATCGCATACGGATAGCCGCTGAAAACATCCTTCCGTCTCCCAACTTCCTGGGGACCTTCGCCCCAGTCCACAGTCGCTTTTCCTCCGAGAACGACGAGAGCAGCTTCTTGGTCACCAGTGTTGCTCTGCCAATATTGTCCGGCGATGAGCCGCCGGACCGAGAAATTGATGGTTTCCCACTGTGCTCGCTCGCGCGTGACAGACACAAGGACGCCGGATTTATCCTGCGCGACGGGAACCGAGTGAATCAAAACCTCCTCTTCGTAATGAGGTTGGGCCACGACTACCTCCCCAGAGAAAGGGCGAGATACTTCTGCCAGGGGCGCATCCCACCGGGATTCAGCGCCGGGAACACGGGCATTGCGATCGCTTCGATCAAAAGACGCGGGAACGGCGTGCGCCGCTCCCGCGCCGGACGCTAGAAGTACAGCTTCAGTGCAAATTGGATTTCACGAGGATCGCCCGGTCCGCCCGAATCGGTACCTAGAATCGGCGCAAGCGTGTTGTTGACCTTTCCAAACGAACCTGGCGAGCCAATATTTGCATTCGGGTTTGCGAAGTTGGGATGATTGAAGGCGTTGAAAAATTCAGTTCTAAATTGCAGTTGATATCTCTCTGTAAACTTGAATTGTTTGAACAGGCTCAGGTCCCACGTCTGAATTCCGGGACCGTAAAACTGATACGGAGCACAAGTCCCGAACTGTCCGGGACCAGGTTGCGAAAACGCCGCCGGGTTGATTATAAACCCCGTGGTCGTGAACAATTTAGGATTGGTTGTCGCGCCAGCGTAGGGATTCCCGATGCAGTTCGCATACACGGGGTTATTGCCGTCCACCAAGCCATCATTATTGGCGGTGACATTAAATGGAGTTCCGGTCTGCAGTGTTACGATTCCGTTGAATTGCCATCCACCCAGCCAACGGCCGGCAAAATTGTCACCGGACATAAAGCGTTTCCCCTGACCCAGCGGCAATTCCCAGAGAAAATTCCCGACGAAACGGCTGCGCACGTCGAGAACAGAATTCCCCATTTCCGCGGAATAGTTATACGAGTTTTGCGGTAACTGTTGGGCCGTCAAATTGTCGCGGTAATTGGCCAGACCGTGGGCGAATGTATATCCCAGCGAGTAACTCAAGCCGTTGGAAATTCTCCGTCGCAAGGCAAACTCGACGCTGTTGTAGTTCGAATTACCGTCGAACGTGGCATCTTCCAGGTACGCATGCGTACCAGTCGTCGCGCAGGGGAGACCGGCGCCGGCAAACGTATCAACAGTCGATACTGTATTCAGGTTGGCATAGGGATACTGCAAAATTGGGCAGCCGGTATCGAAACCAGTCACCAGAGGCTGGTTGGCATCGCGTACGCGCTCCTCCTTACGCCCCCAATTTCCAACGTAGGTTGCGGAAATCACGGTATCACCTAGAAGTTGATATTCGAGTCCGAAGCTCGTCTGTTCGACATACGGCGTGCGCTGGTTCGGATCCTGCGCGCGTATATGCAGATCGTACAAGGGTGGAGCGGTCGCATCAATAATCGAGGAAGGGAACCCATCCTTTAGCTGAAAGACGGCGCTGGTTCCGCCCGTGGATATTTGTGTATCAACAAACTGCGGCGGATTTAGCTGAAGCAATGCTTCCGAGCCTATTCGATTTACATGCTGATAAAAAACTCCATATCCACCTCGCCACACCAGGCGAGGCAGCATCTGATAAGCAAAACCAAACCGGGGGGCAAAATTGTTCAACGCGGGATGAATCAGCGCACGACCATACCACCCGGACGCATTGCTCGCCGCGGTGATAAGTCCTCCGCCGTTCAGCGGGGTGAAGTTCGTGGTCTCGTTATTCCTATCGATCAGCGGAGCGAAAAGCTCGTATCGGAGGCCGTACGTCAGAGTGAGTTTCGAATTCGCCTTCCAGGTGTCCATAGCATAGAAGGAGTGTCCAGGCGTGAAATAATGCACGACGTGGGGCGTCGTGAAAATTACCAAGTTCGCGTCCCCGAGCAGCAAATCGGGCAGCGCCATCGCAAAACTGCCGGTGACAACTCCAGTTTCTAAGATAAGGCCCTGCGGAGCTTCTATATCGAGAAAATTGTCGCTCCGCCTGATGTATTGGTAACCGAACTTGAAGCTGTGCGTGCCTTTCAGCCAGTTCAAGTTCTCCACTAGGTTCCACCCTTGTGAAATCTGGTACTGCGGCCGCCAAGCTGCTGATCCTTCTGTCGTCAGGCCGCCGATGAAGAACGGAGGTATGCCGGCGGAACCCGGCCCATTCGGGATTCCTGACAGACCAATCGCTGATTCCGCCTCGGAAGTGCCAACAGTCAAGCCATTGGGATCGCTGTGCGCGTAGTCCCGGCTGAAGCCGAAGCGCACATCATTCACCAGTGAGTTTGAAAGCGTGCGCGTCCAACCCAGCGCGACCGACTGCTGGTGCCAGCGATACTGTGTCGCGAAGTTGCCGTTTCCGATCAAAGGATTGCCGGTCCAGCGGGGATCCTGCTTGTCCACGTGCCGGTAGCTGTAGCTTCCAAAGATCTGATCCTTTGGGTCGAGCGTGTAATCGATGCGCCCGTCCAAGGAATACACGTCATCTGGAACCGACGTCGCAAACACATAGTTCGGCGCTCCCGTCCAACTCCCCGGGATTCCTTCCAGAGCCACTGCGGTTGGGATATTCGGAGTCGCAGTACCGGCGACCAGGCCCATGAGCTTTTGCGCGACCGGATCGAAGCAACCTGGCTGGATAATGTTTCCGACGTAGCAACCCGACTGGCCCGGGACCTGTGGATTGGCCAGCGCATAAGGCAATTCGGTAAAATTTCCCTGCGTCATTAGCGGCGTCGGTGCGGTGCTTTGGACGGTATCGCCATTCCGGCTGGTGAACCGTTCCAGATCGCCAAAGAAAAACAGCTTGTCCTTCTTGATCGGGCCGCCGAACGTACCGCCGAATTGATTTTGAGAGAAGCCGCTGCGTGGAAAACCGGTCAAATTGTTAATCCACTGGTTTGCGTCCAGAACCTTATTCCGGAAAAACTCGTACAAGTCTCCGTGGTAGCCATTCGTGCCTGATTTGAGGGTCGCGTTGACCACCGCTCCCGCCGAATTGCCGAATTCAGCGGAGTACGTGCGCGTCTGAATCTTGAACTCCTGCAAGGCATCAGGTGGCGGCTGCACAACTTGCATCGACAATTCCTGCAGGTTTTCCGAGAACGAGTTATTGTCTATGCCGTCCAGCAGAAAATTGTTCTGAAGCTCGCTGTTCCCGTTGGCGCTAAATCGGTCGGGGGCCGGGTTAGCCGGAGCGTAATACTTAGCCACGCCGGGTTCCAAAAGCGCCAAATCGGCGTAGCGACGTCCGTTCAGAGGGAGGTCGTTGATGCGCTGTTCATTGACTACACTTCCGAGGTCGGCCGTCTGCGTCTCTAACATTGACTCGCGAGCCGTGACCACTATTTCCGCGTTCACTGATCCAACCTTCAATGCAAAATCAATGGAAAGGAGATCTTGCACGTGCAAATGAATGTCGTCGCGCAAAACGCTCTCAAACCCGGCGGCGGTCGCCTTCACGGTGTACGTGCCGGGAATTAATGTCAGGACCTGATACTCTCCGTCCGCATCGGCAGAGGTGGTCACGGCGACGCCCGTCGCCTTATTCGTGATTGTCACTGTCGCGCTAGGCACGACAGCTCCAGAGGAGTCTAGAATTCTCCCGGTGATGGCCCCGCGATCGATTTGGCCAAACGCGGGCAGAGCAGAAACCCCAAGCAGCATCGCCACCAACATCACTCGGTCGAGCAATCTGCGATTCTTCATCCCTTGATGCATTGCAGCCTCCGCTTTTCAGATTCGTAGAGCGGTCTCCCGAGATTCGATGGAGTTGGATTCAAAACCGCTCAGCCACCCGTCACTCGCTTGGAAACAAATCAGGAACCTTAAAGTTCTAATCCGCGGCCGATAATGCAAAATCCGCATCGCCCGCGAACCCGATCGCCCATGAATGATCGCAGTCCTCGACGGATCGCTCTCGCCTACGCACACCGCCCAGAACGCATACCGAACCAGACCGACACGGAAAAAGCTGGAAAAGACGAATGAGGTGTCGTCAGCTGAATGCTGCCCCCTAGAGAACCACCCCTCAAGCGTACCGAAACGATTCGGTCACTAATGGACGGAGGTTTAACATTCGCAAAAATCGTTGTCAAGCCAATTTTTTGGAAACCAGGCCCCCGTAACGAGATTTGCAATGTTTGAAAATGTGCAACGGCCGCGAATCGTCGGTTGTCCAAAAATGCCAGAACGTTGCGGCATTTGTATTGACAACGTTCCATGCGGACGTACAATGCCGTCACTCCGAATGCAAATACGGAGGCCCGCCGCCGAGCGCCGCAGCAATTGGAGGAATTCAAAACGCTTCGCATTTCGCGGACTGGGTCTTCGAAGGCGCATCGGCAGTATTTGCGGCGCGCGTCTTCCGGATCGGAGGAAACGCTCCGGTTGAGGTTCGGTATTTGCCTTCACTCGAAACGATATGGCCGGCGCGCATTCGGTGGCGATGCATGGCGACCGCCGATTCCCGCACATACAGAATATTTCTTTAGATATCTCGCGGCATGCAAAGGAGAGAGAATGGCATCGCGATGCAGCAAGATTCTTACCGTAATTCTCGTCGTATTGGTCTGCAACCTGGCTTTTCTTTTTCGGCCGGGTCGGGTGATCGCT
>Ga0210393_10000870_pt1 | contig 25846 bp, 20 predicted proteins | sample IncBWC27OmetaG_FD_160068 | JGI IMG/M metagenome (GOLD analysis project Ga0210393, IMG submission 160068) | Forest soil microbial communities from Barre Woods Harvard Forest LTER site, Petersham, Massachusetts, United States - Inc-BW-C-27-O ...
TGAGGCCCTCGGCTGGGGGGCGCGGGCTGCCGAGTCTGATCGCTGCGTTTGCCATCGACCGCGGGCGGCAGCACCGGAGCCATCGGAACCGTAAGCATTCCGGGCGGCGGCTCCTTACCGTTCGGCGCTCCCACGTTCGGCCCGTCGAGCGGCGGTGCGTGGAGCGTATTGATCGGTTCCGGGAGGTTGTCGCCCCACAAGGAATCCGTCGGCGCAGGAATCGCGTTCGGGAAGGCGACCTGATACTCGAAGGGATTGTCGCCCGCCGGAACAGACTGAGGCACGACACACGTCGGAGCCGGCACCGGGCCCAACGCCGCGAGTTGATGTCCCGGATCCTTGTCGTACATCCACCGGTAGTAGCCAACCTGAGCCGCCGGATAGGGAAGGTGATCGAACTGCTCGAATGAAAGGGATGGGGCCCGGAACGAGTTGTAGTCGCACCACACTCGGCGCACGGAATGGTTGTACTGCTGCTCGCAGCACGAGGAGCAAGCTGCAACCAGCACGGCGGCGATCAGGATGTGGCGGCGACTTCTTTGCATGGCGCGCAAACGGTCGTAACCCCCCGGCGCAAGTCCACACGATAGGCGTGGACGCGCGATACAACCGTCACTATCGGAATATTTGACCGCGCTATCCGGGTCATTGGTCGCGAACCGCCGCGCAGAAATAGGGATGGCTCGCTCGCGAGCGTTAAGGTTCGCCAATCTTCCCGATTTCTCGACCCTTCGCGCGCGAGGCTTGGCTGCTTCAGTCTTAGGCGATGTCAAATCGGGCAGGGCACCCGCTGCCACATCGGTGCGTCAGGTGGAATTCCCGGCGCGATGCTCGGGCCGCTCGAGCACGTAGAGGGCACTTTCGGCCCGCAAGTTGGCGGCCCAGGCGCGATCGACGGCATGCCCCCGGATGATGGGCAGTTCTTTGATGATGTGAATGCCCAGACGCTCGACCAGGTCGCGGAAATCGTACATCGACATAAAGTGCAAGTTTGGCGTGTTGTACCACTCGTAAGGCAACGCTTCCGTAACTGGGGCTCGTCCCCCAAAGAGATGTTGTAAACGTCCCTTCCAAAAACCGAAGTTTGGCACCACGACGAGCGCTCGCCGCGCGACGCGAAGAATCTCCTCCAGCACGCGCTTGGGGAATTTGAGTTGTTGCAGCGTCTGACTCAAGACCGCGTAATCAAAGGAGTCGTCAGGGAACTCGGGCAGCCCGTAGTCGAGGTCGCCCTGAATCACGGGAACCCCCCGATCGATGCAGGCAATAATCTCCCGCGGATCCAGCTCGATGCCCTGCACCCGGCACTGGTGCACTTCCCGCAGAATTTCCAACAGGCGTCCGTCTCCGCAACCGAGGTCGAGCACGCGACTGCCGACAGGCACGTGCTTCATGATTTCTTTGTCGGTGAGGGCGACGGTCGGATCGGGCATCAGGTAGCGAGTTCGGGCCAAACGCGACGTCTTGCGCGCAGTCGCCTTCGAGTCGTGCCCGCCGGCTGTGCCCGGAGTGGAGGTTTGTGAGTCAGGTTGCGACATAGATGCTAACGAGCAAGAACGCCCGTGGTTTAGGAGACAGGTTCCCCGCGAACTTCTTCCAGGGTCCGCTCGAGGAATGGGCGAGCCAGTGCTTCGAGCTGGTCGATTTCAATCAAGAACGTGTCGTGCCCCTTGGCACTATGCAGCTCGATAAACGAAACATGCTTCCCGGCCGACACCAGTGATTGCACGATCTCTTTGCTTTGGCGCGTCGGGTAAAGCCAATCGCTGTCATACGACACCACGAGAAAGCGTGCCCGCGATGCGGCGAAGGCCTGCTCGAGCGATCCGTAGCTCTGAGCCAGGTTGTAGTAGTCCATGGCCTTCGTGAGATACAGATAGCTGTTGGCATCGAAGCGTTCGACGAAGCGTCGTCCCTGGTGGTTGAGGTAACTCTCAACCTGAAACTCCGTCTCTTTGATCAAATCGAACGCGAGCGCGTCGACGTCCTGCAGCCTGCGGCCGAATTTTCGCTCGATCGATTCTTCGGAAAGATACGTGATGTGCGCGACCATTCGCGCCAGCGCCAAGCCCGAGCGCGGGCCGCTGTCGTGGTGATAGCGTCCTTCGTTGTAATTGGGATCATTAAAGATCGCGCTGCGGCCCACCGCGTTAAACGCAATCCCTTGGGCAGACATTCGAGTGCTCGACGCCAGCACCACGGCTGAGGCCATCCGCTCGGGATATCGGGCGACCCATTCGAGCACCTGCATTCCGCCCAGACTTCCGCCGACCACTGACAGCAGTCGCTCGATGCCCAGCGAGCGCACCAATTCGGCATGCACGTCGACGATGTCGGGAATCTGAATGACGGGAAAATCTGGCCCCCACGGCTCGCCCGATTGCGGACAAATGCTGCTGGGTCCAGTCGTTCCCTGACAGCCGCCGAGTGCATTGGCGCAAATCACAAAATACTTATCGGTGTCGAGCCCTTTGCCCGGACCGATGAAGCCGTCCCACCAGCCCGCCTTGCGCGCAGCGAGGTCTTCCTTCGAACGGTAGCCGGCCGCGTGAGCGTCGCCGGTCAGTGCGTGGCAAACAAAGATCGCATTGTCTCGCTCGGCCGAGAGCTTACCGTACGTCTCGTAGGCGACCGTGATCGGACCCAGCTTGCGAGAATTGGCCAGCGTCAGTTCATGGGGAGGGGCGAACAGAGTTGCCGATTGCGTGCGGACCACTCCCACGGAGCGGGGACCGACGTCGGGAACGCTTTCTTCGATCAATTCCGTGGACATAGCAGTGATTATAGGGCGACTAAATCGGCATTGCGAATCGCCGTTTTCGGCTTTTGAGGCCGTCCCGTCGGCGAAATCACCCGTACAAACCTGCCCTTGTTCCGCTTTTGCGGCCCGCGATATCATCCGCCTCCCCTCGTCGTGGCTCCTGGCGAAAACCATTCCAGCATCTGGCCGGTCGATGGACCAACCGAACACTGCTGCTTTGCTACTAGAAGTCGACGCGCGGCGGATTTGCATAATCAAGCCCAGCGCGCTGGGGGACGTCGTCCAAGCGCTGCCGGTGCTGCCGGCACTGCGCCGACGTTTCCCGAAGGCGAGAATCTCTTGGGTGATCAGCCGCTCGCTCGCTCCGCTCCTCGAAGGCCACCCGGATCTTGACGAAATTATTCCCTTCGATCGCCGCGGCTCGTTCGGCGACTGGCGCAAGCTGTTGACACGCCTGCGTCGCAGCCGGTTCGATCTGGTTTTCGATCTGCAGGGGTTGATGCGCAGCGGACTGATGCTGTTGGCGACCCGCGCGTCACTGCGCGTGGGACTGGAGTCGGCCCGTGAAGGGTCGATGTGGGGCTGCCACTTCTTGATTCCCGGGACCGATCTTTCCATACCCGCCCATTTGCGCTCGCGCCACGTCGTCGATGCGTTGGGCCTTGCCAACTTTTCTAGCGGGTTGCGACTGGGAATTTCTCGCGCCGACAAGGAATGGGCCGCGACACAGCTGGCACCCGTTGCCGGTTCGGTCCTGGCGATTCATCCCGCAGCGAGCTGGAAAACGAAGCGCTGGCCCGCCGATCGATTTGCCGCGGTCGCTTCCAAAGCGATTCGTCGCTTCGGACTCTCACCAGTGATTCTCGGCGGCGCCGAAGAGCAGCCACTGTCGGCTCAGTTTGTACAAACGCTGAGGCAACTCGCGCCGCAAGCGCGGCTTGTCGATCTGACCGGGCAGACGAATCTCAAACATTTGGCCGCCGTCCTCGAGCAGTCTCGCGCTTTGCTTACGACCGACTCTGGGCCGATGCAATTGGCAGCTGGCCTCGGCACGCCGGTCGTCGGCGTCTTCACGTGTACGAGCCCGGTCATTTCTGGACCAGCGGGCAGCCAACACGAATTGGTCGCCACCGGGGTCAGTTGCGCGGCCAGCTACCGCAAGCGCTGTCCCCATCGGGGCAAAAAACATCTGGCCTGCCTGGAAGAGCTCGACGTCGAACGCGTCTGGGCCGCATTGTGCCGGCTGATGCAGAAGAACTTCCAGCAGGCCGACGCGGCGTAGCAACGCTCGGACCTTCACTTCGAGTTGGGCGCTGGAAGTGGATCCTCGATCGGCCGCTCGTCGCTTCGCGTTCCCCAGAGAAATCCCTGGGCGAAATAAATGATCCAAAACAGACCGGTCAGCGCGGCGTAGAGCAAGCGTTCGTTCGTTGTCAGGTGGCTCTGCCGCACAAAACTCTCAATGAAGGCGGCCATCACGAGCATTCCCGCGACGCCAATCGCGGTCCGGCCGGCTTCCGAGCCCGCGTCGACCAGAGCTTCCGCGCGGGTCTTGAGCCCGGGGCTGATGACCGCGCGGCTTAGTACCAGACCGACACCGCCACACAGCACGGTCGCGGTCAGCTCGGTAATACCGTGAGGCAGGATCCAAGCCCATACCTCCAGGCCCAGTCCGGCCTTCATGTAGACCGAGAGAAATGCGCCGAGAATCATGCCGTTGTAAAGCATCAAGAGGACCGTCGGCACTCCGGCGAGTACCCCCAAGCCCATCGCGAGCAGGCCGACCTTCAGGTTATGGGTGAACAGGAACGAGGCGAACAGAGATTTTGACCCGGAACCCATATCTTGCCCGCCATTCAGGTATTCCAGAAGCCGCTCGCGCGGCGTTCCGGGAAGCCGCGAGTCGCCGGGAACTGCCAAAGCATAGGCGGCCAAAACATCGTGCGTCGCCGCGTGATAAGCCAAAAAGGCCCCCGCCAGCAGCAGGGCTCCGGAGATCGCGTGCGCCCGCCAATTTCGCGCGACACACTGTGCGAAGCCCAGCGCCGCAAAAATCCCGATTTTGCTAACAACCCCCTGTCGCGGTGGCAGGTAAATCAGGCTGTGCGCAGCCGCCGCGAGCTGATTGAGATAGGCGGCCAACCGCTCGTCTCGCGTCCGCGTGCGGACCTGCGCCAAATGGATGGCGACCCGTCGGTAAAGCACGTCGAGACGGTTCAAATCCTCAGGCGAGAGCCGTCCGACGGAACGCCGGCCCCGCGCCAAGAGCTGCTCCAGCTCGTCCCAATCGGGCCGATTGCGCGTCACGAAGTCGGCCATTAGCGTTACTTTCCGATTCTCGTTACTTTCAGAGCGATTGCCTTCGCTCGAAAGAGCAGCGGACGCGGCCACGGGGCCGCGATTGAGTTTGACGCGAGAACTTTACGATGGCCAGCCCGGTCCTATTTGAGACGCCCGAGAACGTGCAGATCGCGTACAAGACGGCCGGTCTTGGGACGCGATTTTGCGCCTGGGTGGTCGACTGGATTTTCGTCGTCATCGTCGCAGTCTTGCTAGTATTTCTGGCCTCCGTTGTCGCCTCGGCGACCAGCATTACCCTCGACAGCATCCGACAAAAGTTGGGAGTCCGCCGCCCAATCTCGCAAGAAGAGATCCAGTTATACATTTTTTCGGCCATATTAATCGCCTTCGAGTTGGGCAGCTTTGTCTACTTCGTCACCGCCGAACTGTTGGTGCGCGGCCAGACCATCGGCAAGCGGACCTGTGGCGTGCGGGTCGTGAAAGCGGACGGATTTTCGCTCGATGCCGGCAGCATTTTGATTCGCAATATTTTTCGCCTGATCGATCAAATCCCCGTGCTGTGGATTGTGCCCCTACTGTCGGGTCGCAGCCAACGCCTGGGCGACATGGTGGCAGGCACTCTGGTCGTGGCGGAAACACAGGATCGAATCGGCGATCTGCGAGCCAAACTTGTCGCGAGGGATTCGTCAGAGAGCCGGTTTCGCTTCGACGCGGCCATGCTGAATCGCACGCGGCCCACCGATGTCGAGGCCCTCGAGCGAATCCTCGAGCGCTGGTCGTCGCTCAATGACCGCCAGCGCACCATCCTGCTCGACCGCATAGTGGAACCGCTGGCGAAACGCCTCGCCGCTCCGTCCCCCGACAACGTCGACCGCGAGGAGTTCCTCGTCGAACTGCTCGCTGCAATTTATCGTCGCGAATCGCGCAGGCTCGGCTGATGCAACATTACCTGCGACAAGTTTTGGACGTCGTCTCGGACACATTGCACGACCATTGGACCAAGTTTGCCACGGCTGCGCTCATTGCGGCCGTGAGCTGGTATCTCGGTCGTCGGCGAGCCCGAGCCGACTGGGGACGCCGAGAGTTCTACGACCGACTGAATATCTCGCTCAACGCGTTTCGCGACGGCACCTTGACCATTCGCACGATCGCCGAAGAAAGTTGCTTGGAGGTCTTCCTCAACTCAATCGCGGTCACCGCTCTGATTAATGCGGCACGTCACACCCGGCCGGACGATCCTCTCTTGGAACTGCCGGAGAAAGATTACTGGTATTACCTCAACTCGGTTCTGAACAAGGTCGCGGAAAAATTCGGCGAGGGGCAGATTCGACGCGACATGGGCCTGCCGGTGACGACCGCTCGCTATGTGATGTGCTTGACCAGCGAAAGCGCCGGCGAGGTCCGCACGCGAAAAATTCGAGCGATGATGATTCAAAAGGACCTGCTTCTGAATCTCCCCAAGGGCGAGCCCAAGTTCGAAAACCCGACTCACGCCACGCGCTGGAAGACGCTGCAATATCTTGCCGCGCAGTTCCAGAAGACGCCGTATAAGTTTCGCGAAGTGGAAATCTGCATTTGAGCGAGCCAAATTCGCGGCAGGCTCGGGGGCTATGCCTCCTCCTTTTTCTTATTTGCCAGCCTCATTCGCTTGTTTCAGCTCGAGCTCCACCTGTTCCAACTGAGCAACTTTGATGGCAACCTGAGCCTGCGCAGCGGCGATTGACGCTCGAGCAGCCTCAACGCTCGATGCCGCGTCGTCACGCAGGTGAGTCGCCTCGTCGACGTCGTTCTGGCTGACTGCGTTCTGCTTTCTCAGTTGCTGCACGCGCGTAACCTGGGTTTCGCGATATTTGACGTTCGTCAAAGCGCGCTTTAGCTCGGCTGCGCCCTGCTGGCCAACGGCACGGGCCGCAGCGACTTCGGCCTCCGCGATTCGCACGCGGACTTCCAGAGATTGCACGAATGCCGCCGCTCGCCGAGGGTTCGGCGGCGATGTCGCCCTGGCTTGCATCAGCTTGATCTCAGCATCCAGGCGCGCCTCGTGCACCGCATTGAACTCCCCGAAACTAGAGGTTCCGAATTTCCACCTTTTCTCTGCGACATCGTCAAAAAACCTCATGAATTCCAAATAGCGCTCATAGATTCCGACCGCCTCCTTCACCGTGGCCATCGCGAGTTCGGCGTCGAGCAGCGTCCGCGCCGCGACAATCACAGTCGTGATCGCCGTGTTGGAATCGATTGTGGTTCTCCCGTATTGATCCTGCAGTGATTTGAGCGCCGAGTTGTAGCGGTCTTTGAGCAGCCTGTGTAATTCGTCATCCCCGGCCGCGGGTTCCAGCGGTTTGGCCCTCAACATTGCCGCCCGCGTTTCGGATGCACTGGCTGCAGTCACAAGACCGCTCGTGACGGCTGGCGCCGGCACCGACCGCGTAGATTCTGCAAGGCCGGCGGGCGCGGTCAAAACTGGCTGAGTCGTTTCTGGTGCTTTGCCTTTCTCTTTGGGAAGAAGCTGCGCCAATTTGAGCTTGGCGTCGAACATGGCCTCGCGCGCCTGGGCCTCGTCGACGGGACTGAAACCGGTTGCTCCTCCGATGTCGAGCCTGGCTTTCGCCAGTCTCCAAGAGAATGTGACGAAATCGAGGTAATCCTCGAGCGCCCGCGTTTGGTCCTCCGATGCCTTCCCCAAGGCCAGCTTCGCATCGAGCAGGTTTCGAGCGGCTGCCAGCACGTTTCCCAAAGGCGTTCTGTTGATGTCGTATTGGTACTCGTAAAGCTGCACAGAGCGAACGGCCGCGTTGTAGCGCTGTTTCAAGATGTTTTGCGTCTCGTCGTCGGTCGACCGCAACTGGAGCGGTGCGTAACGCAAGAAGGCAGGTGGTTGAGGTGTCGAGGGGGACACCGGTGTCGAAGCGAGTTTCCGACTCGGCTGGGGCGCCGTGACCGGTTTGGGCGGCACTGTCGCGGACGGCGCAATTGCCGTGGTTGGTTTCTGTGACTTGGCTTCGGCCTGCTCTTTTTCGACTTGCGTCGCCGCGTTGATCTCCGGTGCCGGCTCAACTTGAGCCGCGGCAGTCGTCAACGTGATTCCAAGCACGACGGCACCGCATCCGATGACCGCAGCCAGACGCACCCGGGAGAGCTTGGGCCATCGGGATCCCTTCAGAATCATGATCATTCTCCGCTTCAGATGATTCTTGCGCTCCACGCCAACGGAGACGGCCGCCGCCGGGAGAGAGCCACACGAGACGAATTCGGAGACCGCTAGAAGTGCTTCGCCGTAAAGCTCGGATTGCTGCGGATGAAATGCGAGCACGTCGGCGTCGCAACACTCCTCTTCCGCGTTCTGCAGCCGCCGAACGGCCCACCAGGCGAACGGGTTCCACCAGTAGAGGGCCAACACTCCGACGGCAAACCAGCGGATGAGATGGTCCCTGCGGCGTAGATGCAGCAGCTCGTGCAGCAAGAGCAGCCGCCGTTGGGTCGGGTCGATCGACTCGATGAGGGTTCGCGGAACCAACAGGGTCGGCCGCCATCCTGACCAAATCATCGGCGGCAACGCGCCTTCGACGATCATCAGTCGCGGAGCCCGCAGCAACCCAAGCGATTTCGCCAGATCGAAGACCTCGTCTTGGAGCCAGCTGGCGGCACCAAACTGCGATCGATTCATCGCGGTCGCAAAACGCCGCACGCGCACTGCGGTGATCGCCACATACAGAACGCTTCCGGCTAACCAGAGGCCGCTTAATAAATCGAAAAGCGGAATCGGAACCGAGCCTGATGACTCGGACGTGGACGAACTTGAGGGAGCCAGCGTCGGTGAGACCAGTTCGGGTTCGGCTCGACGCGCCGATGCATGGTCAGTGTCGCTCGAGGCGACTGGCAGCGCGAAACTCTGACCCGTATCGCGCTTCAAGTGGCCACCTTCGCCTTTACTCTCGGCGGGTGAAGCAGGAAGGTCGACCTCCGTCAACATAGAGGACTGAATGGGAGCCGATCGTTGTGCGAGCCAGTCGGGAGCACACAAAGGGAGTTGGAACAGCGGCGGGGCAATTAGCCGCAGCAGCACAATCAGCCAGAGCGCGTGGGCGAGACGAGGATTCTTCCAGATCCATGTGATGAGCGCGACAAAAATCACCAAGACGGCGGCGGTCCCCGCGTTTGCGAGTCCGAACTGCACCAACGCTCGCATCTCGACCTCGCTTTCGGTCACCGTGATTTTTTGCGGGACTGAAGCAACGCGCGCAACTCGTCAAGCTCGCGCCGGCTGAGCCGATTACTCTCGACGAGATGCACGAGTAACGGCGTCAACGAGCCCCCCGACAGCTTCTCAGCCATCTGCGACAGTTGTTCGCCTGCGAATTGTTTCCGCGGGATTGCTGCCGAGAAGCGATGAACCCGTTCGGATCGATTCCTCAGCACGAGGTCTTTGTTTTCGAGCCTCTGCAGCAGCTTCTGCACTGTTGCCACGTCCGCGGGCGTACAGCTGGGATACAGGCGCTCGGTCAACTCTCGCGCGCTCCGGTCTCCCTCCTCCCACAGAGCCGTCAGGACGGCGAACTCGGCTTCCGTCACGTGGTGAGCAGGTCTTGGCATTCGCGAAGATCCTTTCGCGGCTTTCGGGAGAGAGCGATTCGCGACACAAACAGACAAGATGTCTATGCACTATAGACAGTTTGTCTTTTGTGTCAAGCGTCACTTTGTTCGGTTTTTCGGAGCGCCTCGTTTGCCGCGTCTAGGATGCCGGTGAAAACGCCGCGAGAGGCCGCTCGTGCACGATCGGATGCGCGCGGTTTTGCAGGTCGCCGATTCGCTTGGCGACCGCCCCGACTTCCGCAGACGATGTCTGCACGGCCAATGCGAGCTGCGTCGCATAGGTTTGTTGCGGACCAAGCGTAACGACCCGGCCCTGGCTGCGCTCGAACGTTTTGAAGTTGGGGAAATTCGTCGCCGGCTCGAGGCCCGTCACGTATCCGTCGGCCTCGGCCTGCGTGCACTTCCAGACGGTGAAGTAGGGCAACGCACGAATGCCGTACTCCAGGCTGATCCCTCGGTCGCCGGCCGTGTTGTGCAGCAGCACCACCGTTTGCTCGTGGTCGTCGCCGATCAGCTCGGCGTAATAACATTGCTCGGAATAGCCGGCGGTCGGGCCACGGTACGTTTGCCAGGTCGACACGTCTTCGGCAGCTCGTGGATCGCGGGGCGCTGCTTGGCGAACGGGGAGCACTAACTTCGCTCCCGCATCCAGAAACGGCCGTCCGAGGTTGGTGTGATAGAGCAACTGAACTTCCAACGGCCGGCCCGACAAGTTGCGGACCTCGTCGCGGATGGTTACACGATTCGAACCGGGAACTGTCTCGTAGCTCGTCGACAGTCGGAGCGAGGGTCCGAACATCGACGATTCATCGACTTCGCCATGGACGCTCAGCAGCCCGTCGCCTGTCGAATCCGCGCGGACTTCCACGCGGTGCGCCGGCAGATTGGCGATCTTGCCGTGCAGCGTCAGGTGCTCCTCACTTTTGTGGCCCGCTTTGTCCACGATCGTATCGAGGCCCGGGGGGCCGTTGGACGACAGCCCGCAACGGCAGAGCAATTCGTTGAACCCATTCAGAAAACCGAGGCCGCTCCGATCGGCGAGGTCGACAAAGCACGGATTCACGGGCCGCTTGACCGGTGAATTCCAACCGATTTCGACGTCCCTCAATTGGCCCCGCCACAGCCCCATGCCCCGCGTCGGCAAAATGGCGACGGAGAGCAGCCCGTTGCTGAGTTCCACGACATCGACACCGTCGGAAACTCCGCCGCGCAGCGTTCGCTTGCGAATCGACCAATCCGAACTACCGGCCAAACGCAGCTCGGCCGACGGCTTCAATTCAAACGATTCGAGCCAAACGTTCTCGGCCAGGTCGGTCAATACCGTGGATTTGCCGGTCATCTCTCCACCTTCTCGAAGCGCGGGCTAGAAGCACCGGCCCAAATGGTAATCGAAACCGCCGAGCGTTTTCTTCTTTGCACGGGGCAGGGAAACCGCAAAGGTACGAAAGCCAGTCGCTTGGGCCTCGTCTCAAAGCGGGTCTAGGCACCATTTGGCTTGCGCACTACGATTCGACTGGCGAACGCGATTCGCCGGATCGGATTGGAATCGGCATGTTCCTCAGCCGCGTCATCGACTTCTCCCTACGGCACCGTGTGCTGGTGCTGTTGGCCGTAGCGGCGGCCGCGGCGGCCGGCGTGGTGTCGCTGACGCGGTTGGACGTAGACGCGTTTCCCGATACGACGCCGGTGCAGGTGCAGATCAATACGATTGCACCGGCCCTCGGTCCGGAAGAGGTCGAGCGGCAGATCACCGCACCGATCGAACAGGGGCTGGGCGGCCTTCCCGGGCTAGAACAGCTTCGGTCGGTTTCCAAGTTCGGCTTCTCGCAGGTGGTGGCCGTCTTCCGTGATGGCACCGACATTTACTTCGCCCGCCAGTTGATCAACGAGCGGCTGGCCTCGGTCGACCTGCCCCCTGCCGTCGCGCGACCGAAGATGGGACCGGTCGCAACCGGACTGGGAGAGGTCTTTCATTACATTGTGACCGGCGCCGGCGGCAGTCCCAGCGAGTTGCGCACGGTGCACGACTGGGTAATTCGACCCGCTCTACGAACCGTTCGCGGGGCGGCCGAGATCAACAGTTGGGGCGGCTACCAGAAGCAGTATCAAATCCGCATCGATCCCGAGCGGCTCATCAAGCACGACCTCACGCTCGACGAAGTCATCGAAGCGGTGCAAAAGAACAATGCCAACGTCGGCGGCGGAGGGATCAGTCGTGAGGGGGGGCTGCTGCTCGTCCAGGGGCTGGGCCGCACGACGGGCATCGAATCGCTGAAGCAAATCGTCGTACACGCGAAGAACGGCGTGCCGGTCCGAGTGGCTGATGTCGCCGACGTCGCCATCGGTCACGAGATTCGCCGCGGCGCGGTGACGGTTGATGGGAGGGGCGAAGCCGTCTTGGGCCTCGGCTTCATGCTGATGAACGAGAACAGCCACACGGTCACCTGGGCCCTCAAAGACCGACTCAAGTCGATCGAAACGCAGTTGCCGGCGAACGTGCAGGTGATCCCCGTTTATGACCGCACTCAGTTGGTCGACTTCGTGATCGATACCGTCCGCAAGAATCTGTTCGAGGGCGGGTTGCTCGTCATCGCCGTGCTGTTCGCCTTCCTTGGCAGTCTGCGGGCGGCACTGATCGTGGCGACGGCGATCCCCCTTTCGATGCTGTTTGCGTTCAGCGGCATGCTGCGATTCGGAATCGCCGCCAGCCTGTTGAGCCTTGGGGCGATCGATTTTGGTCTCGTCGTCGATAGTTCGGTAGTGCTCGTCGAAAACTGCGTGCGGCGGCTGGCTTCTCCAGACGCCCAGGGAAGGAGTCGGCTCGAAATCATTCGCGACGCGGCCGTCGAAGTCCGCCGACCCACGATCTTCGGCGAACTGATCATCATGATCGTCTATCTGCCGATCCTCACGCTGGAGGGCATCGAGGGAAAACTGTTTCGCCCGATGGCGTTGACGGTCATCTTCGCCCTGGCCGGCTCGATGATTCTCTCACTCACGCTGATGCCCGTGCTCGCAAGCCTGCTGCTCCCGAAACGGCCGGCCGAACGCGAACCGTGGCTGATGCGCGTCGCCCATGCGATCCACTATCCGGTGTTGCGGTTCGCGATGAATCACAAGCCGGCCGTGATCGGCTTGGCCGCGTGCGTATTGATCGTGGCCTTTGGGATGATCGCGCCGAACTTGGGCTCCGAGTTTGTGCCGCGATTGTCGGAAGGCGCGATTGCCATCGGAGTAGTCCGGCTAGCCGGCACCGACCTCAACGAATCGATTCGCTACAACACGCAGATCGAGCGGGTGATCCTGGCCGAGTTTCCAGACGAAGTCGAACACGTCTGGAGTCGCGTCGGCACGGCCGAGATCGCGACCGATCCGATGGGCGTCGAGCTGACGGATATCTTTGTCACACTCAAACCGCGCACCGCGTGGAAGAAAGCTCACACGCAGTCCGAGTTCACCGAGTTGCTGGATAAGACACTGCGCGACATGCCTGGTCAGCGGCTCGCTTATTCGCAGCCGATCGAGATGCGGATGAACGAGATGGTCTCAGGCGTGCGTGCCGATTTGGGCGTCAAACTCTTCGGGGACGATTTCGACGTGCTGGTGAAAAAGGCGGCCGAGATCGAGGCCGTGCTCCGGGGCATTCCCGGGTCGGCGGACGTCGCGGCCGAACCGCTCACCGGCCAGCCGATGCTCCAAATTCGCGTCGATCGCGAACAGGTCGCGCGATACGGCATCCCGGCCAAAGCCGTGCTCGACGTGGTCGAATCGGTCGGAGCCAAGCCGCTGGGGGAAGTGGTCGAAGGCCAACTTCGATTTCCGCTCGCCGCGCGCTTGTCCGAGCCCTATCGCCAGAGTCCCGAAGCGATGGGCACGCTCTTGATCTCGACGCCGTCAGGCGAGCGAATCCCCCTGTCTCGCCTCGCGAAAATCGAAACAGTCAGCGGTCCGTCGACCATCACCCGCGATTGGGGACAGAGGCGGTTGACGGTGACGGCCAATGTGCGAGGACGCGACCTGGGAAGCTTTGTCGCCGAAGCCCGGAAGCAGTTGGCCGAGAAGGTAACGCTGCCCACCGGCCGTTACCGACTGGAGTTCGGCGGACAGTTCGAAAACCTCGAGCGCGCTCAATTCCGGCTGGCGATCGTCGTGCCGGTCGTACTAATCTCGATCTTCACGCTGTTGTATCTGACCTACGGAAGCGTGGTCGACGCCCTGCGTGTCTTCACGGGCATCCCCTTTGCCTGGGTGGGCGGGATTTTCGCCCTGTGGCTGCGCGATATGCCCTTCTCGATTTCGGCCGCGGTCGGATTTATCGCGATGTCGGGGGTGGCCGTGCTCGACGACATGATCCTGGTCTCCTGCGTGCGGCAACTTCGCAAGGCCGGCCTCTCGCTCGATGAAGCGGTGACGCAGGCCGCCATCACGCGGCTGCGCCCCGTGTTGATGACGACCCTCGTAGCCAGCCTCGGATTTTTGCCGATGGCGCTCAGCGACGGAACGGGCGCGGAAGTTCAGCGACCGCTGGCCACCGTGGTGATCGGTGGCGTGATCGGCGCGATGATCATGTCGCTGCTGGTGCTGCGCGTGCTGTATCTCGTGTTCAACACCGGCATGTTTCGCCGCTCGAAGCCGGCCGTCGCATGTGAGCAAGCCGTCGCGGTCTGAGAAAGACGTCTGGCGCGCAAGAGACGGCGCGGATTGAACGACTCGGCAAAGGAAATTGTGACCGCGCACACATTTCCCAAGCCGACAGCTCCGCTGTCGTTCCCGAACGACGACAGAGTCGTCGGCTTGGGAAGCGGCACCCCGCAACGATTCCCATGCCGCGCTCGAAGCGGAGCGAATTGAAGACGCAAAAAAACACGCCGGCAACTAGCCGGCGTGCTGTGATCCAAACCTCGCGCGATCGCTCGGCTCAATCAGCCAGCGGCTTCACGCGGATGTTTTTGTACCAGGTGACGCTGCGGGGATCGTGGGCCTGCAGCGCGAAGCTACCGCAGCTGAGCTTTTCTTTGCGCTTGGCGGCTTCTTCCGGCTTCTCGATGTAATCGACGACGACCTCATCGTTAATCTTCACGATGATGTGTTTGCCTTCGACGATGATCGTCTGCTTCCACCACTCGTCGTCTTTGGCGGGGGTCTTATAAAGCAGGACAACGTGGTACAGGCTGCCGGTTTTCACCGGGTCGCGGTGCGACACATTGACCTGCGACTCGTACCCTGTGTCGGGAAAGCCCTTGGCCTGATAGTGCGTGTGGAAATAGATCCCCGAGTTGGCGTGCGGGTGAGTCTGGACGTCGGCTTCAAAGATAAAGTTCTTGAATTGCCAATCGGTGAAGACGTGTGACGCTTTTCCCTCGCAAATAATCTTGCCGTCCTCGACGTGAATCTTGCTGTTGTCGCTGAGTTTCCAGCCGGCGAGATCCTTGCCATTGAACAGCGAAATCCAGCCATCCTTGTCGGCGGCATCCTTCGGCGGGTAATTGCAAGCCGGCTGGTCAGCAGCAGGTGCGGATGTGACTAGAAAGAGCAAGCCGCAGACGGCGGCAAGTTTGGCGGTGAATAGAAGCCTGAGCATGGATGTCGCACTCCGGTGAATTACGGGCGGGCGGGAACGGCCTGTCGACGGACAGATCGGAGACATTTGGCAATATAGCCGGGCGTGCAGACGCTGAAAAGCAAACCGCGCGGGACGCAATTGCGAGTAAGCCAAGGCGCGCGGGGCCGCATTCGTCGGCCCCCCCCGGCCTATTTTTGTTCTGGCCCGCTCGCCGACGTTTCAACGGGCAGCTCGCGGCAAACCAACTCGTGGTCGTCGCGGGCGTACACGCAATTGCCCGCATAGGCCGGATGCGCCCAGGTGTTTTCGATGACCTTACTGCGGGCCAATTCCGTGTAGGTCTTGGGATCGAGTTTCGCGAGGATGAGTTCACCCGCCGCATTCAGAATCAATACCCGGTCGCCGTCGCCGATCCAGACCAGCGTCGCTTGCGGATTGGTGTCCCGCGCCGTCACACGATGTCCGTCAACCCACCGTTTGTTGCCGGTAGCGATCTCGAAACAGGTCAGCCCAAAATTCTTGTCCAACAAATAGCCGAATCCATCGCGGCACAACGGCTGAGACATCAACCCGCGTAGCGTGCGTTCGTCTTCCCACGCCAGGCTCGCCTTGCGACCACTCGCGTCGAGGCGAATGGCTTTGGCACCGGCCCAGTAGCCACTCACGAACACGATACCCGAGTGGTAGACAGGTGTGGCAATCGAAACGCCATAAGTGACTTCGTACGGAATCTCCCACAGCGGCTCCCCATTCGTCGCGTCGAGACCCCGGATATGGGAGGGTGTCCAGCAAACCAGTTGTTCGCGGCCACCTTGTTCGATCAGCATCGGTGTGGCGTACGTCGCTTCGTCCGAAAGACTGCCCCAAACCTTTTTGCCCGTGCGCCGATTCAAAGCCACGACACTGGAGCCGTGGGCCGAACCAGGATGGACGATCACAGTGTCTCGAAAGATTAGAGGCGAGGCCGCGTAGCCCCAGGTCGGCATCCGCCCGTCAAAGTCGGAAACCAAGTTGGCCGACCAACGCACAGAACCGGACTTCAGGTCGAGGCAATTCACTTTGCCGGTCGCGCCCAGCGTGTAAACCAGCCCGTCGAACACGGTCGGCGCCGCCCGAGGTCCGTTTCCGTAATCGAGCTGTGCGTAGTGGACCGAGTCGGTGTGCGTCCAGTGCACCTTGCCCGTGCGCGCGTCGCAGCAGACAATCCGTTCGACCTCGGCAGGCGTCACCTGCCGATCCGCCAGCAACACACGGTTACCGGCGACGATTACTCCTGCATAACCACCGCCAGCCGGCATGCGCCAACGCAGCTTCAACTCGGACGGCCAGTGCGTTGCAAGCTTGGGACCGTTCCAACTGCCGTCGCCGCGCGAACCTCGCCAGCGCGGCCAGTCTTCGCCACGAGCGAGTGAACGACCCGACGTGATGTCCGCCGCTGCAGCGGGAGCCGGGCCCAGAGCAGTCCGGCCACTCGTCAACAGAGCCAGCACCGACGCAGCGCCAACCCATCCCGTCCGTGGAATCATCGGGAATCCCCGAAGTTTGGGCCCGGTTTCCAATGCGCGACGGTTGTACCAAACGCGCCAAGATGTGTAGATAGCAGTGGTTCGGTTTCCGTTTGTCGTTCTGCCGCACTCTGGGAGCGCCGCTAATGTTCCGCATGCTTGCCGCCGGTCTCTGTTTGGTCCTGTGTGCCACGAGTTCGTCCGCGCGCGCGGCCGACAACGAGCTGACGCCCGAGGAAAAGGGAGCCGGCTGGACGTTGCTGTTCGATGGCAAGAGTTTGGACGGCTGGATCCGCAACGACGGCAAGCCGAGCAATCGGGGCGTTGATCAGGAGGCGATCAACCCGCACCGGTGCGGCGCCTACATGCTCGTGTACGACAAGGAGTTTTCCAATTTCGAGTTGAAGTGCGACTTCAAAGTGACATCGAATTGCAATAGCGGCATTTTCGTGCGGACCTATCCGCTTACTCCGCGGAAAGGCAAAGACGTCGGCTACAACGGGATCGAGGTCGCCATCGACGACGGGATCAAAGAGGGGTACCACGCGACCGGCGCGATTTATGATCTGTCGCCCGTCCTCGTCGACGCCACGAAGCCAACGGGCCAGTGGAACCACATCGAGATCAAATGCGACAAGTCAGAAATTACGGTCGACCTGAACGGCAAACAGGTCAACACCGTCGATCTCGACAAATTCACCAAGGCGAACGGCCGGCCCGACGGCACACCCCACAAGTTCGACGTCGCGTACAAGAATCATCCCAAGCACGGCTATATCGGTCTTCAGGACCACGGCTCACCCTGCTGGTTCAAGAACATTAAGCTGCGCGAGTTGAAGTAGTGTCGTCGAGGAACCAGTCCAAGATGGCGGGTGGCACTGGCGGACAAGCCGCCAGTGCCACCCGAATCCGCCACTCTGTCGCAGACGGAGTCCTACGGCTGCACTGGGGCACTGATCGGCTCTTCGTGGGAGTGCGTGTGCGACGCGTGCGCGTCTTCCGGCTCGAGATAGCCGATGCCGTACGCAGCCGCGACGCCGATCAAGAGCGCCAGCGAGAGCTTGACCCGGTCGTGCGAATGAAATTCGAGTTCGGGCAGCAGGTCCGACAGAGAGATGCAGACGAACACCCCAGCAGAAAATGCGAGCGCGGCGCCGACGATCGTCATTTGAAAACCGGAGAAGTGACTGAATCCCAGGAAGAACAGTGCCACACCGACGGGGCACAACGCGGCAAATCCAAAGTTCACCGCGTGCTGCAGTTTGCGTGGCGCCTGCTGGGCGCGCATCAGAATCGAGATCGGCACCGTATCGAGCGGTTTGTGGAGCAGGATCGCCAAAAACGTGCCGAATCCCCACAGACCGGCGTGCCCTTCTTGCGCTTCGGCGGCCACGCTAGCTGCCAAAGCGACGCCATCTAACAGAGTGTGAATTCCTAACCCGAGCAGCACGCCCATCCAACTCAATTGTCCGGGCGGATGATGTGCGTGCGGTTCGCAGGAGTCAGAGTGCACGTGGGGCGGGACGGCAGCTTCGTGTTGGTGAAAGTGAAACGCGCGTATCAAAAAGAACATCGTGAGCAGGCCGGCCATCATCCAGAGCACCGCTTGGTCCAACGACCCCAGCGCCGCGAAAGCATGTGGCAGCATGTGCAGCAGGCCGATCCCCAGCATCAGTCCGCCGCACAGGCTGATCGAGATCTGCAGCCGGGTGTGCGTTAGCCGCACAATCAGCGGCAGCCAGCCTCCGGCCAGTGACGCCAACACGACCGCCGCGGAATAGACCGCAGCCAACACCAGTGGGCCGTGTGAGCCAAGCACGGAATTCTCCGAAGGAACCAGGGAGTACAACCCTCGGACCGTCCAAAACGATCAGTCAGAGCGGAATATCGAACGGAGATCGTAACCGTCCGGCGACCCCGCCTCAAACCGCAGATTGTGAAGACATCTTCACGTCATCTTGCTTCTATCTTCACGCTACATGCTCGGCGGCTCCCTCCCAGCGGTGACAAAGCCGCGCCGACCCGGCTACGATCACCGGGCCAGAAATCACCCGGCGGCCGCCCTCGATTCTGCCACAGAGGCTGCTGTCCCCCTCACCCGCTGGAGCCATGAACGGTGCCGCATTTTTGGGCGACAATGCACTTCGGGACAGTCCCCTATCTGTCGCTCCCCGTGATGGTTTTGCTGCTGACCGGGTTGGCGCTGGTGTTCGACTTCACCAATGGCATCCACGATGCGGCCAACTCAATCGCGACGGTCGTGTCGACGCGGGTGTTGAGTCCTCAGGTGGCAGTGATCTGGGCCGCTTTCTTCAACGTCGTCGCGTTCACCGTCTTTCATCTCCGGGTCGCCAATACGATGGGGACCGGGCTGATCGACCCCAGCATCGTCGACAACAGCGTGATTGCGGCGACTTTGCTTTCGGCGATTCTCTGGAACCTGATCACCTGGCGTCTGGGACTGCCGACCAGTTCTTCGCACGCGCTGACGTTCAGTCTGATTGGCGCAGGCTTCGTCAAAGGGGGGTGGCGTGTCCTCGAGTGGAATGGGATTGGAAAGGTCGCGGCCTTTGTGGTGCTCTCGCCGGTGATCGGTGGCCTGCTGGGCGCGCTGATCGCGTTCATCGTGATCTGGCTGTTTCATCGAGCCAGCCCGGGACGCGTCGAGAAAGTCTTTCGCCGCGGCCAACTCGTGTCAGCCGCCTTCTATAGCCTGGGACACGGCGGGAACGACGCTCAGAAAACGATGGGCATCATCTTCGTACTATTGATCGCCGCCAGTCAGGGCGGCAAAGCCTTTCCGACTCCGACCGATGTGCCGACCGAAATCGTGCTGGCCTGCTATCTGGCGATGGGGCTGGGAACAATGCTCGGTGGCTGGCGAATCGTCAAGACCATGGGTCAGAAGATTATTCACCTGCGACCGATGGATGGTTTCTGCGCCGAGACGGGAGCCGCTATCACGCTCATAGCAGTCATCTTTGGCGGCATCCCCGTGAGCACCACGCACACGATCACGGGCGCCATCATCGGCGTCGGTGCGATGAAGCGCTTGACCGCCGTGCGCTGGGGAGTTGTGGCGACCGTCGTTTGGGCCTGGATTCTAACTATCCCGACCACGGCCGTCATTTCGGGACTCATCTGCTGGGTCTTGCGTCATGTAAGCTGACGCCCGACAGCAGTGCCGGAGTCCCACCTTCGATTAGCGAGCGGTCCCGGTCCCGCCGACGAGGCCGTCGACAAGCGTCGCGAGTTGCTCGCCCCGCGCATCCAGGGAAACTACCTTCCCCTTGCGGTCGATCAGAATGATCGTCGGAATTCCCGTGATGCCGTAGAACTCGGCATTCGGATCTGCGAAGCCCCGCTTCTTCTCGTCCGTTTTCTTGGTCTGCGAGTCGTGGAGGATTTTCCAGGGGTAATCGTTGTCTTTCAGAAACTTGGCGAGCTGCTCGCCGTCATCGTCGAGATTGACACCGACAATTTCGAGACCGCGATCGTGATACTTCTCGTAAATCTTCTTGAGATTGGGCAGCTCAGCCAGGCACGGCCCGCACCACGTGGCCCAAAAGTCGACAATCACTACCTTGCCCTTGTATTGGCTGATATCGAACGGTTTGCCGTCGACGGTTTTGCCTGAAACCCTGACCGGCTCACCGGTCAGTAAACGCGCCCGGCGCACGGCCCCAGTCTTCAGCACTTCGCCGAAACCGCGGATATCCTCGTCCAGGTTGTGGCTGAAAATCTCGCCATAGCTTTGGTAGGCGGCCGCCGCATTTTCCCCGTCACCCAAGGCTTCCAGCATTCGGCCAAAGTTGTCTGCCAATTTGAAATACGTTTGCGGCTTCTTGCGCAGGGCGTCCGCCAAAGCGTCGACGAGTGCGCGTCGCTCTTTGGCGTCCAGCGACGGGACGGTCGACATCTTAAAGTCGAACCAGGCGACTTGCCCCATCTCAGCAAGCTCAGGACGCTTGTCGTGCTTGAGTTCTTCCGCGAACTTGAGTCCCTTCGCCGAAGCCTCCGGAGAACCAACCATGAGCAGCAGCTGGTAGGCGCCGAGCTTCCATTTTAGGGCATCGATTTCCTGGTCCTCGGTCGGCTTGGAGGCGAGGATCTTATCGGCAGCTTCCAAGATGGCCGTCCGTGAGTTGGTGAGGAACTTGATCGCATCGGTTTCGGTATCGAACTCAGGCCGATCTTTCTCAATACCGGCGATGAACTTTGCGAGTTGGGGAATGGTTGCGTTAGCGGGTACGACAAACTTCCGGGACGCAGCCGCCGAGCCCTTAGTGGGAGCGCTCGAGTTCTCCCCTTTCGAATCTTCGGAGGTCTGCGACTTGTCCTGGGCGGACGAGTGTCTCGCCTCGGCAACCATGAATCCGACGAGTGACAGAAGAACGATTCCACCGATCAGGTTTCGCATCGGCCGCCGCGATAGATTTGGCATAGAAAATTTCCTGAATCACTCATTGGGATCGAAATCGCCAACCAAAGCGATCGAATCATAGGCAAGCCGGGCTTTCCCGGCGAGTCCAACTCTCTGGTCAGATCTACGTTGAACGACCTCAAATCGCGGGGATCATTCACGATCTCGGGTCTCTAGCAGGTAGGCAGCGGGCCGTTGGAGGCTGACTGTACGGCCGGCTCTTTGAAGGCAAACAGCCGCCGGGCGTTGTCGGTTGTCACCTGGGCGATTTCTTCGAGAGTGAGCTTGCGAATGGACGCCAAAACTTCGGCCGTGTTGCGCACGTAGGCCGGTTCGTTGCGCTTGCCGCGAAAAGGCGTCGGAGCCAGGTACGGAGCATCGGTTTCGACCAGAAGCCGGTCGAGAGGCACTTGGGCCGCCACAGCGCGGAGGGCGTCGTTCTTTTTGAACGTGAGCATGCCGGCAAACGAGATGAACAGGCCCAGCTCGACACACGCCTGGGCCGTCTCGGCATCGCCGCAAAATGAGTGCATGACGCCTCGCAACGGTCCAGCGGCAGCGGCCCGCCTCAATTGGGCCACGACGTCTTTTTCAGCCTCGCGGCAATGCACGATGAACGGCAAATTCAATCGCTGGGCCAACTCCAGGTGCTTGTCGAAGAACTCGACCTGCAGGTCGAACGGAGCGTGATCCCAATAGCGATCCAAGCCCGTCTCGCCGACAGCCACAACCTTGGACTGTGTGGCCAGCTCCTGGATGATCTCCCAATCGCCCGGCGCGGCCTGGGAGACGTAGTTCGGCTGGATAGCGACTGCCGCATAAACGTCCGGATAGGTCCGGGCCAGGGCGACTGCGGCCCGGCTCGTGGCCACGGTAATTCCGATGCTGATCATCGTGCCGACCCCGGCGGCCGCCGCCCGGGCAACCACCTCGTCCCGGTCAGGGCGAAAGGCCTCTTCGTCGAGGTGCAGATGCGTGTCAATGAGCTGCATGGACGGCATTGTAGGGGCTAGTGACGAATTTGGCCCGCGAACTGGTTATCCTTGGGATCGCAGGTGCCCGCTGCCCTTGCAAGCGGGGGCGAGGCTCTCTAAATTTGGCGTTTCGCCACAATTTCGGGTTGGCGAATTTGCGTTCGTATCGGCTGGATTCGGGTAAGGAAGAATTGCATGGGGCGGCATACTGGGCCTAAGGGGCGCGTGAACCGTCGCTTGGCTTCGATGGTTTACGAAAGTGGCGGGGCCGTCCGGGCCTTCGAGCGGCGTGAAACTCCGCCCGGCATGTACGGTCGCCGAAAGAAGTTTTCGACCTACGGAGCCGCGTTCGCCGAAAAGCAGAAGATCAAGCACTACTATGGCCTGCGCGAAGCCCAGCTGCGTCGTTACTTCGAGCTTGCGCGTAAGACCAAGGGCAACACTGGCCAAACGCTGATGCTCTTGTGTGAGCGGCGCCTGGACAATGTGATTCGCCGCGCGGGTTTCGTACATACTCGCCCGCAGGCACGACAGGGAATCGTTCACAGCCATTTTCAGGTGAACGGCCGCACTGTGGCCACGCCCTCCATCGTCGTGAATGCCGGCGACGTGATTACGGTTCGCAATCGTCCGAATCTGCAGGCGATGTATCGGGTCGTCCTCGAATCGGGCGGAAGTCCATCTCGCTGCGATTGGATCTCCTTCGATCCGTCGAGCCTGAAGGCGATCGTGACCTCGTTACCCGGCGCGGGAGACATCAGCCTGCCCGTCGACGTCGGCCAGGTCGTGTCGTTCCTCGGCCGCTAACCCGTAGGGCAGGCTGTGCCTGCCTGGCGAGGCATTGGTTCGGCAGCTCGTCAGCCAACGGTTTGATGCTGCGCGCTTCATCGTTAGCCTGCAGAACCGCTACAGACGTGCCCTGCGCTCTAAGCGGACCGTGTAGGCAAATTGCGGCGACTTCGACGAAGACGGAAGATTGACCGCGCGGAGCGGGGCGTTTATCATCGGTTTATCAATCAACGCTCACTGGAACTGACATGCTCCGCTTTCATTTTTATTGGTTTAGCCCCTGGGAAACGGGCCCCGCGGAGTAAGTCTGCCACTGATTCGATCCCTGAAACGAAACACTCCAAGGCCCTGAAATCCCAAGTCGGTTTCAGGGCTTTGTCGTTCCTGAGAGATCGGCAAACCTGGAAGTGATCAGGCGCCGTTCGGCCTTCAATTTGCACTGGAAAGCCAGCCCATGATCGTAGTCATGAAGCGCAGCGCGACGAAGGACATGGTCCAACAAATGGTCAAGCGCGTCGAATCGATGGGGCTGAAGGCCCACGTGCTGGTCGGCACGGAGCGAACTGTGATTGCGGCAATCGGTACGAAACGGGACGGAGCCGTCGAAGTGCTCTCCTCTTACGAGGAAGTCGAGAAGGTCGTCCCCATCCTGGCACCTTATAAGGTGGCGAGCCGGGAAGCGAAACCGGAGCCAACCATGGTGCGGGCCCGTGATCTGATGTTCGGCTGTGGCTCGATCGGCATTGTGGCCGGCCCTTGCTCGGTCGAGAGCGAAGAACAAATCATGCAAGCGGCCCAGGCCGTGAAAGAATGCGGGGCGAAAGGACTCCGCGGTGGCGCCTTCAAACCGCGGACCAGCCCGTATTCATTCCAGGGCATGAAAGAAGAAGGGCTCAAACTCCTGGCCGCGGCCCGCGAAGTGACGGGGCTGGCCGTCGTCACTGAAGTGATGACGCCGCAGCACGTCGACCTGGTCTGCCAATACGCCGACGTGCTGCAGATCGGTGCCCGCAACATGCAGAATTATCACCTGCTGCAAGCGGTCGGCGAGACGAAGAAGCCGGTGCTCCTCAAGCGGGGTCCGGCCGCTACGATCGACGAATTCTTGCTCGCCGCCGAATACGTCCTCGATCAGGGAAACAGTCAGGTCGTCCTGTGTGAGCGTGGCATCCGCACCTTCGAAACGCACACTCGCTTCACGCTGCCGCTCGCGACTGTTCCCTATCTGCACGAAAGGACGCACTTGCCGGTGGTGGTCGATCCGAGCCACGGCACGGGTGTTGCCTCGCTGATTCCGTCGATGGCAGCGGCCTCGATTGCCGTCGGTTGCGATGGTCTGCTGATAGAAGTCCACCCCGACCCGCACGCGGCCCTGAGCGACGGCGATCAGTCGATCACGCCGGCCACGTTCGCCAAGATCATGGAAGAGTGCCGGAAGGTCGCGACGGCCCTGGGCCGCACACTCTAGACTGGTGTCGGCTCAGACTGGCGTCAGCTCTTTTTCGGATCCGCCGGTGCCGCAAGCGGCGTGCCGTGCTGTCTCAGCAACTCGACGAGTCGATCGAGATGTTCGTCGCGCTCCCAGCCCTTTTCGCAGCGCCCCTTGTTGAACACCACCAGCAAGTGTGACGCGCCATCGGGATTGCTGGGAGCCCGGAAGAACTCCCCTTTGGCCAACTCCGCCAGCAGCGAGTCGAGCTCGGTCTTGGGAAGATCGATGTAAAGAATTTCCTCGGTCGAGATCAGGTCCTCTTGGTCTTCGGCTGGAAGCGGGCTCGGCTCGGCTTCCTTTTTCTTGGCCGGCTTGGGAGCCGACATTCCCTGCGGCGTGTGCTGCGAATAGGTGACCGGCGTCCCGGAGAATGACTCCGGCAAGCCCCACGTCATTGTTTCGTCGGCCTTTTCTTTTTTGGTGTCGGTCACGATGCGCAGCGTGGCTCGCGCAAAAGCCGGATGGATCCCCGGATACGGGTACTGCAATTCCAAGTGCATCCGACGCCGAGTCCACGGCCGTTCCGGCGGCGAGGCCGACTGAATGTTCGAGGCCAGTTCGACGTGCGCGGTTTGCTCAACCTTGGTCGGCGGCTCGACGTGCCGACGCTCGGGCGTCGAGGCGAGGTCGTAGCTGACCTGGAGGTTTTGATATTCCGGGGCCCCGTTGGCGGCGACTTTGACCTTTTCGTTGAAGGTGCATCCCGGGGCGCAGAGCGCGACGACGAGCGCGGCAACAGCGACTGAGGATTGACGCTTCGCACTGATGGCAAGAGACCGCACGCCATTTCCCCCGCTCAAAAAATCAGCCGCAGGATCGCCACAAGAGATGGCCGGATCCCTGCATTTGGCATTATCGGCACGGAAGGTAGAACGGTTGAAACTTCGCGGGTTTCGCGCTCCAGTCCCCCTGGGGGCCTTGGATTGCCGACGCCGTGCAACGAAATGTTCGCCCTGCTTGCCGAGATTCACGAAAAGAGCCGCGCACGAAGTAAGCGGTTGTTTGCCGCCCCGGTTGCGATTGCGGTGGAACGGGACAGAACCGCTTACTTCGTGCGCGGCTCTTTAAGGCTGCTGCACCGCGCGTTAGTGGGCGGGCGGAACGTTCGTCGGCGGTTTGAGCGTACCGATGACTTGGTTCAGATCGGCCCAGCCCTCGGCCAGCGCCAATTGCTCGAGTTCGTCGACCAGTCGCGCGGCGATGCCGGGATCGTAGAAGTTGGCCGTTCCGATTTGGACCGCCGAGGCGCCGCAGACCAGATACTCCATGACGTCGTTGAGCGAGGCAATACCTCCGACTCCGATAATCGGCACCTTCACCGCGCGGGCCACTTGCCACACACAGCGTAGCGCCAGCGGTTTGATCGCCGGCCCGCTGAGTCCGCCCGTTCCCGCGCCGAGAATGGGCCGGCGGCGACGCCAATCGACGGCCAAGCCTTGAAACGT
>Ga0210393_10000871_pt1 | contig 25842 bp, 21 predicted proteins | sample IncBWC27OmetaG_FD_160068 | JGI IMG/M metagenome (GOLD analysis project Ga0210393, IMG submission 160068) | Forest soil microbial communities from Barre Woods Harvard Forest LTER site, Petersham, Massachusetts, United States - Inc-BW-C-27-O ...
TCGGCTGCGATGAGTTGGCGAACGGTGTCGCGAAGCTGCCCGGTTTCGTCGCCGAGAGTGATGCGTCCGTTGAGATCGACGATGGTGACGTGGCTGACTTCGCGAGTGGTGATGGTCACAGCTTAGAATTCCAGTTTCTAGATTTCGGGATAGTAGAAGGATGCGCGGTGTTAGTCAATGGGCATGGTTTGTCGAATCCTAGAGAACTTCGAAGCCTAAACACAGGGAACGCAGGCTAGCGCAGGATTGACCGCGGAATAGTCGCGGATTTCCTGGATGGGTGAGGTGACGATTGGTGTGGCGTATTCGGGGTGACGGAATTCGAGGTGCATGCCGCGTCCAACGTATTGCAGTTTAAGCATGGAACCTCCCCAGGTGGAGCCGGCGATAGCGACGTGCACGGGACTGGGACAGAATTCGGGATGACCGGAGAGAAGAGCTTCGCTGCCTCCGAGGAGAACGGCGGTGTAGCAGTGGTGAAGAGTTTGGATTTCGAGGATGGTGGAGGGGGGAAGATCGTGGAGGAAGACTCCGCCTTCGATCTCGGATTGGACGATTGCGTGGTTGACGTCGTCGGCTAGATTGGGGTGAGGGCTGAACATACTGGCGAAATGTTTTTAAGAGTGTACTCCAAAGCCGTGCGGACGGGACAACCCGGGTGCAGTACTTAGGAACATAGGGCTATCGGTTGGATGTGCAGTAAGCGCTTAGCGGTGCGGGAAAAGTTGAGTTATTGGCTAAAATTTGGTTGCGGCCGCCGTGCTTGGCCGGGGCCAGACAGCTGAGGCGGCCCACCCCCGATGTGGGCAATAGCGCTAGTTCAGGGGAGCGTTCCTATGGCGCCTTTGGGGCCCACAAACACGGCTCCGCCGCTGGGATAAGGGCTGACCGCGTTGAACTGAATGGTGGATTTCTTAGGAGGACTGATGCGGGTGGGGTCTTTGGGTGGGCGGAAATCATAGAGAAACTTGGGGCCCGCGAGGAAGAGTCGGACGTGGGCCTGATCTTCGTCCAAGGACTTGGCGGTGGGCGTGAGAGATTTGCGATCGTAGGCCACTGCGGAGTAATAGGACTGCGGGAAAAGCTTGGAAAGGGACCAGGTTTTCCCGGCGTCGGAGGTGAAGGCGAGGTTAGGACCGTCCTGATCGGGATGTTTGTAGTCACCACCGGCAACGACGCCGTGGAGCGGGTCGCGAAAGGCGATGGAAAAAATGCCGGCGGAATCAGGGCCGTGAGCGATGGGAGTGTCGGAGACTTGCCAGGTGCGGCCGCGATCGGGGGAGTGGAAGACGCGGGCGACTTTGCCGCCGGACGCGAACCAAATGTTGGGATCGTCTTTTGGGAGGATGGCTAGGCACGTGTTGCTGGCGGCGAAAGCGCCTTCGCCCTCAAGTGCGGATGGGAGTGGGGAGGAAGGGATCGGAGTCCACGTTTTGCCGTCAGTGGTGATGAGGAGTTGGAATTTCAATTGGCCTGATTCATCGGTAATGGGATCGCCGAGGACGACGCCGCGAGTTGGATCCCAGAAAGCGATCGAGTCGAAGAAGGCCTTGGGGTTGGAGTTGGTGAACTGGAGTTGCCAGTGCTGGCCGGCGTCGCTGGTGTGGTAGATGCGGGATTGGTCGCCGGGACCGGCGGACATAAGGAAGGCGTCATCGGCGGAGAAAGCTACGACCCCTCGGAAATCGAGGCCGGCGGCGTCGGGGACTTGAGCGGGGATCCAGTGACGTCCCGCATCGATCGTGCGAAGGTAGGTGCCGCGCGTGCCAGAGGCCCATGCGATGTCCTGCGAGACGGCGCTTACGCCTCGGAGTGAAGCGGTCGTGTTGGAGAGCTGAGTTTGGCGCGCGGACTGAGCCAGGGCGGTGGTGGCGGCGAGAAGGATCAGCAGGGACCGCATTCGGGAATTGTCGCAGAAAAAATTGGATTTCGCGGCAGTGATATTTTGCGGTACGCGTAGCCTGAGATTCGGGTACAGAATAGAATGGCCCCGGAGATTTCCGATCCGGGGAACCGGGATCCTACAACCATTATCCCGGGTTGCACTTCATAGTAAGCACAACCGCTTTCTCTTCTTTGGGGCACCGCACGCCGTCCCCGCGACTTATTTGGACTAACCGCCATTCTTCGGACAACGCATAATCAGGAGTGTTGCAATGGTGCTAAGGGCCTGGGTGGGAGCAGTTCTAGTGGCGAGTTTGTGCGGCGTGAGTGTGGGGCAGATGCTGAAGCCGCGCCCGCCTGCGGGAACGCAGCCGAACAGCGAGGATACGTCGTCCAGGCAGGTGACGGAAAACGCTGCCTCCCAGCCGGTTGTGGTGCCGATGACAGTGCAGGCAGGAACTCCGATCAAAGTGGCGCTGGATTCCGAGGTACGGGTGCGGGAGGTGGGACAAGCGATTCATGGGAAGACGACGGAGCCGGTGTACGCGTTTGACAAGCTGCTGATTCCGGTGGGGACGGTAGTGAACGGGAAAGTGTCGGCGATTGATGCGGTGCCAAAGATGGTCCGGACGATGCAGGCGACGAACGGGAATTTTTCTCCCGTGCGGCCGGTCCATGTGCAGTTTGAGGAGCTGGTGATGGGGGACGGTCGGCGGGTGGCGCTCGATACGGTGGCTTCTCCGGCGCCCGATGGAGTCCTGCGGTTTGTGTCGGCGAATGAGAAGGCTGAGCAGAAAAATGGAGTGCAGGAGGCAGCGTCGAAAAAAGTTAGTGCAACGCGGCAGGCGATCCGGCAGCAGTGGAGCGATTTACAGAAGCAGATTCACGAGCCGGGCAAGATGCACAAATTGAAGCGCGCTGCGCTGGCACAGTTGCCGGTGCATCCGCAATACATCGACTCGGGAACGAGCTTCAATGCAAACCTGCAGCAGCCGCTGGATTTTGGAACCGAAGCAGTGAAGCCGGAGGCTCTGTCGAACATTGGAGCTCCGCCACCAACTGGAAGCGTGGTACATGCGCGGCTGGAGACGGCGTTAAGTTCGGCGACTGCGAAGATGGGGGATCGGGTAGAGGCGCTAATTACGGAGCCGCTGGTGGTGTCAGATCACTTGATTTTGCCGGAGGGCAGCGTGATAAAAGGCTCGGTGGTTCAGGTGGCGCGAGCGCGACGGCTGGGACGCAATGGACAGTTGCGAATTTTATTTCACCAGGTAGCGCCTCCAAATGGGATTGACCAGAGAGTGGAGACGAACCTCGAAGGCGTGGCCGTGGCCAAGGGTGAGCATTTAAAGCTGGACGCGGAAGGTGGCGCCCAGGTGACAACGCCGCGAACGAGATATTTGACGACTGGAATTCAGGTGATGCTGGCGGCATCGCAGGCATCGCCGGATCGCGACGCCGGACGCGGCGGTGAAAGCGGAGGAGAAGCGGGAGGCGGCGCGGCCAGCGGAGCCTCAGGATTTAAGTTGGTAGGGATGGTTGTGGGAATCGCTGCGCAATCGCGAGTGGTCTCGGCAGGATTTGGATCGTATGGCGCGGCCATGTCGATTTACTATCACTTTCTGGCGCGCGGACGCGACGTAGTGTATCCGAAAGATATGGCAATGGTGATTGGGCTGGGCACGCGGGAAGACAAAGGTAAGGGCGCGCCCGGTTTCTAGCTGCTGGCCCGTTTAGCGGACGCGGAAACTAACTAATCGAATGCAGCTCGACTTGCCGAACGCCTTTCGCTCCCTGGATCACGATTGTATTTTTAATAACAGATTTGGCTGTTCGTTCGCAGCTTGGTTCTTAACTCACAGCTCAGACTTCTTTTGCCGATTCGCCATCCTACCTCGCGGTGAACGGTGCGAACGAGGCGCTCTTGCCGAAGTAGATGCGGAGGGTGCATTTGTCACCTACGTGGGCGAAGGCTACTTCCAGTTCGTTTGAGGGTTGGCTTATCTGATCGGTCTCCATGGGTGCGCGGGCGATGTCCTGCTTTTCGTCATAGGAGGAGCCGGCAGCGACATTTTTGTTTACGACGAGGGTCCACTTGTCTTTCGAGGGAATGGGATAGACAGTGTAGGCGCCGATAGGGATGGTTGCGCCGCCAAAAGAAAGCTGGGCTTCGGTAAATAAAGTCATGGGAGCGCCGCCGGGAGTCCAAGGCTTGCCGTTTGGAAGCTTGTCGTTCTTCGAGGCGATGGGATTGAAGCGGATGTAGATTTGGCGTCCATCGTCGAGATTACAACTAGCGGTGGACGAAGGCGCCGCCTGCTGGGCGGAGCAGACGACAGTAGTGGCCAGGATTAAAACAGCGACGACGAAGTGCGTGCGGAGCATGGCAGATCCTCTGGGGCAAGAGTGTAGCGCTGAAATGCGGCAAGGGGAAGAGGGATTCGAGTTCTGATTTTTGATTAGGATGGATCGGGGCTTCGGGCAGTAGCTGCCCGGACGGGCCGCCGTTCCCAGTGGAGCGACCGGTCCCGATCGTTGCTGGTCTTCGGTGACGTTCTCAGGGGGCGTGGCGGTTGCTACCGTGACTGTGGCCAGTACTGAATAGCTCGTACCGGGCCAGGACGGGAGCAATGGGGAAAACCAAGCTGAGGATTCTTTATGGTGAAGGGGACGCGGAGGCGCAGGTAGCTCTGGCTGCGGCATTTGAAAAGGCTGGACATGCCGTGCTGAACGCCGTTGGGCGCAAGGCCGTGGTTGAAGCGATCGGAAAGAGCACATTCGACCTGGTGGTGCTGGGTCCGAGCCTGACACGGAATGACCGGCATCATCTGCCTTATGTGGTGAAAAAGGCGCAGGCAGGGACTCCCGTGCTCGTAATGCACGCGGATGGGAGCCGGCATCCCTATGTGGATGCGTGCACAGATACGGGCGCGAGCCTTGAGAATGTGCTGGCACGGATTGAGGGCATGCAGATTGCCGGGATGATGGCCTCGGCAGCGGCGGCGGGGCGGTAAGGGAAGGCTACTATCAGTTTTAGATCTCTGAGTTGGATCAGCGGCCTTTTCCAGGCCGCTTTTCTATTTTCTAAGGGAAAATTTGTGCACGGGCTGGTCAGCGTAATCTCGCCAAGCAAGAATCTTCGGAGTCAATACGTGGGAGAGAATCACTGCAGAGGCCTTCCTCCGATGCCGCGAATCGGGTCGTGATCCGTGAAAGTGGGATTCCTCTGCTGCACGAGCTGTGAACCAGTGCGCGAATCTAGTTGGTAATAGTGGGATGGAACCGCGAAACCTTGGATATGTTCTAAGGCAAATCGAGCTCTAGAGTGTTGTGATGATGGTGAAGTGGGCGCCAGAATGCCTCGCAGTGGCTTTCTGCGCGAGAGCGCCTTCTCACCCCCGCGGACCGTCATAAATCTTCTTGGCGCCCGTTTCGTCGAGAAGTAAGAACTAACCAGGGCGGCCGGTTGCCGTCCTTCTTGATTGCCTACGGAGACTGAGGGTTACGCGGCTCGTCCCAGGACCGGCTGTGTGCAATGGGCGCAGCGGCGCGCGTCGATCGGAATCTCGCTCAAGCACTCAGGACACTTCTTGGTGCTAGGGTCGGGCGGTTTCTCGCCACGGTTCATGCGGGCTACGAGCGCATTAACTGGCAGCACCACAAGAAAGTAAACCACCGCCGCGATCAGCACGAATGAGATAGAGGCGTTGATGAAGTCATCGACCGGAAATGGGGTTCCGTGGATCGTGAACTGAAGAGTGGAAAACTTTTCGCTGCCTCCGGCGACCAGCTTGATCAGGGGATTCAGAAAGGCCTTGGTGAGCCCGCTGACCACGCCGGCGAAGGCCGCGCCGATGACGACGCCGACCGCCATATCCACTACATTGCCCCGCAGGATGAACTTTTTAAATCCGTCTAGCATTGGAAGCCTCCACCAAATTAGGATGAGCGCCAATCTATGACACGAGGGCCGGAAGGTCAAGCGTGGGGATTTGGTAGCGTCTCAGTTCAGACGGCCCATGCCGCAGAGACCGTCGACCTCCCCTTGAGCGGGACAGCCGGGGGCGGCTGTCCCACCATGAGCATCTTCATCTCGAGCTAAAACACTCACGAGGGATTGCGGAAATCAGATCCGCATCGGCATGACGATGTAGCGATACTTGTAGTCGTCGCCCTCGGCGGGGCGAAGCTGGCCGGCGGACTGGGAATCTTTCAATTCGAGCCGGACTTCATCGGTGCCGGCCGCCTTGAGGAAGTCGACCAGGTAGACAGCGTTGAAGCCAATGGTGAGGGTCTCGCCGTCGTAGGGGGCTTCGATGGAATCCTCGGACTCGCCGGTCTCGGTGGACGATGCGGAAATCTTCACTTCGCCCTTTTCAAGTTTCAGTCGAACGGCGCGCGAGCGCTCATCGGCGAATTGCGCCACGCGGAGAATCGCCGAGTTGAGGTCGGAGTTGTTCAGGGTGATGCTCTTGCTATTGTCTTTGGGCAGAACGGCTTCGAAGTTGGGGAACTGGCCGGTGAGTTGGCGCGACGTGAGCAGGCGAGATCCGATGCGGAAGAAAAGAGTGGAGTCGTCTTTGGCGAACTCGACGGTTTCTGCGTCCGCGGAATCGAGCAGCGACTTGAGTTCGTCCATCGCTTTTTTCGGCACCAGCGTTTTCATCTCGCCGGATACGCCTTCGAATTTTTCACCACCCCGTTCGCAGTGAGCCAGACGGTGACCGTCGGTAGCCACCATGGTAATGGACTCGGGCTTGAGCAGCATCAGAGCGCCGTTCAGCGTGTAGCGCGACTCTTCGCTGGAGATGGCGAAACCGGTGCGGGCGATCAGACCGCGCAAAACCTGGCCAGGAATCTTGACGACGCCTGCGGTGGGAAATACCGGGAGGCTGGGAAAATTGGACTTCGCCATGCCAACCATCTTGGTGTTGGAACGGCCGCAGCGAATGCTGACCCAGTGGTTGTCCAAGAGCTTGATGGTGATGTCGGCGTCGGGCAGCAGCTTTACGTAGTCGTGGAGCTTGCGCGCGGGAATGGTGCAGGAGCCTTCTTTCTTAACTTTCGCGCTGCACGAGGTGCGCAGGCTGAGATCGAGGTCGGTAGCGGTGAGCGAGAGTTTGCCCTCGGAAGCCTCGAATAAATAGTTGGACAGAATTGGAATGGTGGTCTTGCGCTCGACCACGCCCTGCGTAGCGGTCAACTCCCGCAGCAACTCGACCTTGCTGACCGTAATCTCCATCGTTCCCACCGCAACGGCCGCTTCCACCGGCATAGACTTTGTCTCCCCTGCCGCCCGCTACTTTTACACTTCCGTTATATCAAATGCAAAAGCCTTAAAACCAGCGGTAACGTGAGCGGAGCGGAGAAGCGGCGGAACTTCGACAACCGTCCAATCGTCACAACCTTGGGGACCGGGTCAGCGACTCAAGCATCAGTCCCGTGGTTGTATCACTCGCATTATCCGCCCAATTGCTCGGTTAATTTGTTCAGCAGCCGGTTCAAGTCCTTGTCGTTCTTGCGGACTTCTTCAATTTTCTCGACGGAGTGAAGAACCGTAGTGTGATGCTTTCCGCCGAACTGGCGTCCGATTTCGGGCAGTGAGGCTTCAGTCATCTGTTTGGCCAGGTACATCGCGATCTGGCGGGGATAGACGATGGCTCGCGAATTATCTTTAGCTTTGATCTCGACCAGACGCAGCCCGAACTGTTCGGCGACCATTTTCTGAATGGACTCGATCGTGACCTTGCGAGCCTGCGAGTCGATGAAATTTTTCAGAACCTGCTGCGCATAGGGGAGAGTGATCTCGGCACCGATCAGCGACGAGTGGGCAACTAAGCGAATGAGCGCCCCTTCGAGCTCGCGGACATTGGAGCGGATATTTTGCGCAACGTAGAGGGCTACGTCGGTGGGAAGCGTCACTTTTTCCTGTTCAGCTTTCTTTTGCAGGATCGCGACTTTGGTTTCGAGGTCGGGAGGCTGGATATCGGCGATCAATCCCCACTCGAAGCGGCTGCGGAGGCGATCTTCGATCTCGGCGAGTTCTTTGGGAGAGCGATCGCTGGCGATCACGATCTGCCTCATGGTGTCGTGGAGGGCGTTGAAGGTGTGGAAGAATTCTTCCTGGGTGCGCTCTTTTCCCGCGAGGAATTGGATATCGTCAACCAGTAAGACGTCCACGCCGCGGAATTTATCGCGGAAGCTGGTCATCTTGTCATAGCGCAGCGAGTTGATCATGTCATTGGTGAACTTCTCGCTGGATACGTAGCAGATGGCCGCTTGCGGCTGGCGCCGCTTCACTTCGTGCCCGATGGCCTGCATGAGATGGGTCTTGCCCATGCCGACTCCGCCATAAAGGAACAGAGGGTTATAGGCTTTGGACGGACGTTCGGCGACGGCCTGGCATGCGGCGTGAGCAAACTGATTACCCGAGCCGATGACGAATGCGTCGAAAGTATAGCGCGGGTTCAATTGCGCTGCGCCATCCCAATCGAAGCGGGCTTGCGCCGGTGCTGCGGCAACCGGAATCGCGGAGAGACCGCCGTTGTGGCGGACGGTGGTCGCGGCGGGATCGTCCTCGGGCGTGACGAATTTTACGTCGTTAAATTCGAGGCCCAGATTATCGATGGCCTCCTGGATGAGGTCGGCATACTTGTCGCCCTCGCGCCGGAATTCCGGCGTCGGCACTCGAACGAACAGAATTCCGCCACTTGAGTGGCTGTAGTGCGTAGGCTTCAGCCAGGTATTGTAGGAATGTCGGTTGATCTTTTTTTCCAGCGCATCGAGAATGCGCATCCACGGATTCGGGGAGAGTGTTGTGCTTGTCACTGACATAGTTGTGAAAACCAATATGAAATATCCGCGGCGGCGTCCCGGCGGCTGGCTGAGGACGCCCGTTAAAAAGTTCGTTTTACCGACTTGCTGCTGGAACTTTTAGTGTACTGCGGAATGCGCTTACTGTACTGAGCGCGGTTGTCATGGTGAATGAGACTTTAAAACTGAACAGTGCCGCATGGTAGCACGAATTTTTTTTCGTCGCACAAAAATCTTGGCAGAAAAATTTCGCTTCCGCTGATTCAGCACGTTAGAAGCAGCGTGTGTCAAGTGTCGAGGATGTAACTGCAGCGAGCGCGGTGCAAGATCGCAAGTTTTTGTTGTGCGCTCATCGCTCCTCGACTGGCCGGGTTGCAACTTAACATTTTCAACATGTGCTTCAGCGCTCGAGTGTCACATGCTTCTTGTGCAGGCTGTTAACGGTTCTGCATCGACTTTGGCGACTGACTTTCGCGGTGCGGGTTGTATGGGATGGGCCCTCGCTAAACGTTCTCGGAGCATGAGCGGTCGGTTGGGATTGCGAAATGCGGGAAAGCTCTTCACGACTTCCAGCGCTTCTTTCATGAGGTCGCGGTATTGCGCCTCGCCGCAAGGCTGGCCTGAATCAGCCAATCTTTGGCGGGTGTCTCGCATTTCGTTTAAATAAAGTTTGGTTTTACCCGCGACTCTATCCCGCTCCTCGTCGGCGACCATGGCATCGAGAATGGTGATGATTTCTGAAGGTACAGGCATGTGCTTCGACTGCTTTACCCATCGATGGAAGGCTCGCTCGATCATGGGCGGCGAGTAGTCCTGGAGCACGAAGATCCAGTAGTCCGACTGGCGCTGACTGAAGTCTTCGCTCCCCAGGGACATTTCTCGAACGAAATCGAGCATCCTAGCCGCCGTAACGGCGGAGGCTTTCGCGGAGGACATCGCGAGTTTGTTGGACCCGTTGCGCTCGCTTACCTTGAGAGTATTGGCTAGATGGAATTCCTGTAGTTGCTTCTCCTGACCTGGCATAACAATCTTTACGTCCTCCGGATGGTTGAAGTTCAAAATCAAAAGCAGACTGAGAGGGAGAGGGATTCCCGCACTCCTGTGAATCGATGTGGGAATTTCGGATATCAACCCTGCGATGATTCCTTAGTTTTTTATTTTGTTCCTGCACAATGTCAACTAAAGCAGGTAGACACAGCATCTTCCGTCCAGCGATCTCTCGGAGCTCGAAGGCAGCCATGACCAGGGCACAGTTGGCGTCCCAGTGTGCGCGGCGATGCGCTCCAGCGAAGGTCCAGAGAGTGATGCGTGTAGCGGCGGCAGGAAGATACCCAGGAAACTCGGCATTTGAAAGCGCGGCCCAAAAAAGATTCCAAAACCATCCCACTTGAAAATCCGCGAGTCCCCGTGGCGGACCGATCGATCCATCAACTGGCAAAGGGACCCATTTAAGTTTTGGCTCCGAAGTCACCTGAGTAGGACTAACAGTTAAGGACACCGTTGGGTAGGGACAGTTTCATATCTGCTTTTCAAATGCTGTGTAAAAGCGAGAAAAGTTGTGAGTCGCGGGGGAAAACTCGCCGAGATGGAATGGGAAGCTGCAGATTCCGCCGCGCGACGTCCTAACAATGGAGACGTCCTAACACCTAAACCCTAAACAATGGAAAGGGACGGTGAAGAGAACAGGTCTCGGTTTGGCATGATGGCACTTGGTCATTTATACTTACCGTTTGCCTTAACACTGTCGACGGAACTAGGAGCAGTTATCTTTCATGCCCAAGCGTACATTCCAACCTAACCGGCGCAAGCGAGTCAAGAAACATGGATTTCGCACGCGCATGAAGACCCAGGGCGGCAAGAAGGTGATATCCCGTCGCCGCGCCAAGGGACGGAAGCGGGTATCGGTAAAGCCCGGATTTCGCGAGTAGACTTTTCTGGTGCAGCTCACTTTCACGATTGAGACAGTCGGCCGGTTGCAGACTGAGCGCATGACGGCGAGCGCCGTGCGCTTAGCCGGGCTGGATTTCAGAATGCCACCAAAGAAGGCAGCACGATTTCCGCGCAGCGCAAGGTTGTTGCGCCATGCCGATTTCGAGCGCGTCTACAAACAGGGACGCCGACATTTTTCGGCGTTGATGACGGTTTTTTACTGGCCCCGTCCGGAGGCCAATGCTTCTGCGGAGATGCTGAGCGCAGCGCGGCCAAGGGTGCCTGCGCCACATGGGCTGCGTGTGGGATTTACGGTGGGGCGCGCGCTGGGCGGGGCGGTGCAGCGTAACCGCATGAAGCGGCGATTGCGGGAGGCGGTTCGCATGTCGTGTCCGGTGCCTGGAGTAGCGGCGGATGTGGTGATCAATCCGAAGAAGTCGTTGCTGGCCGCGGACTTCGCCGATGTGCTGAACGAAGTGAAACGCGTCTTCGTAGTGATTGAACAGAAATTGTCAGGGAAGGCGACAACGCGGGCGGAGGCACCCGCGCCACACGAGAATTGATGCAGTGCGCCAAATTTGTCACGCTGAAATTGTTGCGGGCCTATAAGTGGGCGATCTCGCCGATGCTGCCCGCTGCTTGCCGCTATGTGCCGACCTGCTCGGAATATGCTATGGAAGCGGTAGAGCGCTACGGCGCGCTGCGTGGGGGATGGATGGCCTTAGGCCGCGTGCTCCGCTGTCATCCGTTTGCCGGGGCCGGGTATGACCCGGTGGTGCCCCGGACCATGGACGAGCCTCTGCAGAAGGGCGAGCGTACGCACCGAGAACTTGAAACGGTAATTTAACATTGGCCGACTTTAAGAATCCGCAACAAGAACCCGGCGCGGAGAAGCGGCTGCTTCTCGTCTTTCTTCTGACCTTTGTAGTCTTGATTGTTTTTCAACCGCTTTTGAAGAAATACATGCCGCAAGCCCCTGTTGCTCCGCAGAAACCATCTGTGCCGGAGCAAGTCGCAGCTGCGCCTGCGGTTGCCGCTGTGACAGCACCGGCGGCGCGCACTCCGGCAGCTGCCATCGGCAAGCAGGCTTCGTCGGAAACCGAAACCGTCATTGAGAACGATCTTTATAAAATTACGTTCACTAACCGCGGCGCGCAGGTGAAATCCTGGATTCTGAAGAAGTTCGATAATGATGCGCAGAATGGGCCGCTAGAGCTGGTGGATAATGCTGCGGCACAGAGCTATGGCCAGCCGCTATCGCTGTGGACCTATGACGAAACCCTGCGCAATAAATTAAGTTCGGCGCTTTACGTGGCATCGAGCGATGGTCGACTCACAGCTCCGGCCCAGATCAGCTTCGAGTATGCAGATCAGGATGTGGTGGTTCGGAAGACTTTCGCTTTCGATCACACATATGTTTTGAAGGTCGAAACGTCGGTGGTCTATAGAGGAGCCGAGATTCTTGCAGCGCCCGCATGGCCGGCGGGATTCGGCGACGAACGCACTCCCGCTTCCTATGCGGCGGCTCGGATCGATTACCACAACGACGCCTCGACCGAGCGCAGCACTTTTATCTTTCCCAGCTACATTTCGCGCCTGCCCATCAAGAGCATCAGCAGCGGCAATACTTTGAAAGGCCAATTCGAATGGGCCGGTACCGGGGATCAATATTTCACTGCGATTTTTATTCCGGACAATCCCCAATCGGCTGCTCTGATCACGCTGCGGAATCCCCTGGAGGTTCCGGCGAAGCCGGGCTCGAACGAGAACGCGAAAGTCGACGTTCTGGGCGCCGCGGTTGGCGACCTTAGAGGCCCAACCCATGAGCAAATGTATGTTGGCCCGAAGGAACTGGCGGTGCTTGATGCGGTCCCGGTCCCTAGCATCAGGAACGGTAACCCGAACCTGGGGGGCATCGTCGATTTTGGGCGGCTGGAAATTCTCGCCCGTCCACTCTTTCTGTGGCTGAAGTGGACCTACAACCACGTTGTGCCCAACTGGGGATGGGCTATCGTGATTCAAACGCTGATCATTGCGATCGCGCTCCTTCCGCTGCGAATCACACAGATGAAGTCGATGCTAAAGATGCAGCGGGTCGCGCCGCAGATCAAATCCATTCAGGAAAAATATAAGAAGTACAGCCTGCGCGACCCGCGCAAGGCTGCGATGAATGAGGAAATCAGCGCGCTCTATAAGAAGGAAGGGGTGAATCCCGCAGGCGGGTGTTTGCCGCTGCTCATTCAAATGCCCTTTCTGTGGGCTTATTACAGCATGCTGCGGGATGCGCTCGATCTGCGGCACGCACACTGGCTGTGGATCCACGACCTTTCGGCGCGCGATCCTTTGTTCCTGTTGCCGATCTTAATGGTGGTCAGTATGTTCGCCATGCAGAAAATGACGCCGCAAACTGGCATGGATCCGGCGCAGCAGAAAATGATGACACTCATGATGCCTCTGATGATGGGGTTCATTTTTTTCAACCTCGCCGCTGGCTTGAACCTTTATTATGCGGAGACCAATTTGATTCAGATGGCGCAGCAGGCCGTGATGAACCGGACCAGTTTGGGCCGCGAGATGCGTGAGATGTTGGAGAAGCGCGCGAGAAAGAAAGAGAAGTGAGAAGCTTTTTAACTCAAGCTTCCAGTTTGCGGCTTCAGGCTCGTGCCCTCCATGCAGGTTAGGATTATTTCAGCGATTGCAGTCCGCGCGGACTGCGCCCGCTTTGAGTGTGATGAGATCGGCTGCAAGCCGAGAGGCTTGGAGCTGACAGCCAAGAGCTTTCTCTATGGATAAAGTTGCCGCTGCGAATAGAATCAATGAATTTCTGAAGGCTGTTGTTACTCACGGCGGCCTTCATCTTAAGTACCGTATTGTGGTGGACCCGCCGGCGCTGAGCGAATGGGAAAAGCCGGAAATCTACGTCGACTTTTCGGGACCGGATTCGACGCTGCTCCTGGATCGCGGCGGAGAGCTTTTGCGCGCTCTCGAATTGCTGGCGTTTGAGATTTTGCGCCTGGCCTCAGGCGACCACGAGAAAATTTCATTCGATTGCAAGAATCAGCGATCCTTGCGGTTGAAGGAATTGCGTATGGCCGCGAGCGTGGCTGCCGAGAAAGTCCGGCAAACGGGTGTACCCTTCCAGTTTGCTCCGATGTCGTCGCGGGAGCGGCGCATGGTCCACTTGGCCTTGCGCGACGAACCTGGCCTGCGCACGGAGAGCGATGGCGAAGGCCGCGACCGGTCTGTTGTGTTGTACCCGGCTGATTACAAGTCGAACAGCGGGAAGCCGGCGCGGCGCACGCTGCCGTAGCCGCCTTTCAGAACCGTGGCCTTGGATGCTCCTGTAACATTGTAGTGATGGATTTCCGCTTGCAGGTTGGGCTTCCGCTTTTCGCAGGTATGCTTGCGTTGGTTTCTGCCAGCTTCGCGCAGCAGCCTGCGGCAGCGCGTCCGACTTCTAGCAGTCAATCTTCCTCCAATCAATCTTCCTCCAATCAACATGCCCGCAAAGCCGTGCCGGGGGTGGAGTCCCGGCTGGATGCGGGATCGGTAAGCAATGGCGTGTACCGCAATCCGGGCTTCGGGTTTACCTGCAAGATTCCGCTGGGATGGGTATTGCGGACGCAGGAGATGAACGCGCAGAAGAATGAGGATGCGGAGACTGACGCAGGGCAAACGGCGAGTGAGCCGGCTAAAAGTGGGCGCGTCCTGCTGGCGGCGTTTTCGCGTCCCCCGGAGGCGCGGGGCGAAGATGTGAATTCTTCAATTCTGGTTGCGGCGGAGAGCATGGCGGCCTATCCGGGGTTGCAAGAGGCGGCGCAATATTTTGGTCCGGTGAGTGAGGTCGCCAAAGCACGGGGACTCGAGTTGATCGAAGATCCTTACGAGTTGCAGATTGGCACAAAGACGGTTGTACGGGGGGATTTTCAGAGAGACGTAGGGACACGAGTAATGCGGCAGTCCACGCTGGTGATTTTGGGGCATGGATATCTGGTGTCGCTGACTTTTATTGGCGGTACGGAAGATGAGGTTGAGGAGTTGGTACAGGGACTGGGGTTTGGAGCAGGTGCAAAAACGCCAGCCCATTGAAATCATCAAGTCATTGGGAGGAACTTGTCCGGCCGGATGAAACTTAAATTACCCGAGGGCTTATTCAAAGCATATTTATTCGACTGCGACGGTACCATCGCTGATTCGATGCCGCTCCACTACAAGGCGTGGAAGAAGGCGCTTGGTGAATGGAATTGCGAATTCGAGGAAAAGCTCTTCTACGCATGGGGTGGGATGCCAGTAGCGGAGATTATCTCGACGCTGAACGAAAAACGTGGACTGAGTATGCCGGTGGAAACAGTGGCGCATCGGAAAGAAGCGCTCTATTTCGAACTACTCCCGCAACTCACGGCGGTTCCTGATGTTTTGGAGCAGATTGAGGCGTGGTACGGGAAGATTCCATTCGCGGTAGTGTCGGGAAGCACGAGGGAATCGGTGACCGCCTCTCTGATTGCGCTGAAGCTGCTTGATCGCTTCGATACGATGGTGTGTGCTGGAGACTACAGCAAGAGTAAGCCCGAACCCGAAGCATTTCTGCTAGCAGCGGCAAGGCTTGGAGTACAGTCGGAATTCTGTTTGGTCTTCGAAGACACCGCTATGGGTATTCAGGCAGCGACGGCCGCTGGCATGGCTTCCGTGAAAGTTCCTTCGCCGCTGGAGAGGAATAAATCAGTCTAGCGGTTCGGGCTCGAGGGCTATGTTGGTTTCGCCGGCGGCTTTTTTTTGGGCGTATTTTTTCATCCAGGCTTCCCAGCTTTTGCCGGCGGCGGTATCGCGTCCAGTGAAGGCGAGGGCGGCGATGTCGGCATAAGAGATTGAGATTTTTTCGTTGGCGTTCTTGGGATAGAGGCGAACCACAGAATCCTTCAGCGTCGCGGCGCCGCGCCGGTCGAAGAGATAGCCTTCAATTTTCGATCCGTCTTTGCGGGTGATGGTTACGTCACCGCGATAGTCGAAGGCTTTTTCGAGAGCGGCGCGAATTTCTTCGTCGCTTGCGAGTTGCGGGATCCAGCCCTCGAGTTTCTCGTGAACCGTGCCAGGAGCCAGTTCGAGCGCGTCAGGATTTGTATGTGGCACGGCCTGCGCGGCTTCGTGATCGAAGTGGCCGGATTCTTTTCCTGTCATAAGCTTCAATGCGAAAGTCAGGCGCGGGTTTCTTGCAGAGAATCGCTGGTCGCCGCGATCTGCACGAGCGGGTGAACCGGAGCTTGCGGTTCGTCCAGCAGGCGAAGCGCTTCGTCATCGTGATAACTGGTGAACAGCGTGGCTTTCACCGTGGCGAGAAATCCGCCTAGCGAACTGAAGGTGGCATTAACCGCGGAGGCCTCGTAGCCGCTGTGGACCATGCAATTGGCGCACGCAGGATTGCCCGACTCGGTGCCGTAGTTGCTCCAATTCGTGGTCGAAAGAAGTTCGTTGAAGGTTTCCGCGTAGCCATCCTGCAGAAGATAGCAGGGCTTCTGCCACCCGAAAATGTTGTAAGTGGGCATACCCCATGGCGTGCACGGGTAGGTGCGCTTGCCCATCAGAAATTCCAGAAACAGTGGCGAAAGATTGAAGCGCCAGTTCTTCTTGCGGTTCGACAGGATCGCGCGGAACATGCGGCGGGTGCGGGCGCGCCCCAGGAAGTGCTTTTGGTCAGGAGCCTTATCGTAGGAGTAACCGGGCGACAGCATCATGCCTTCGAGCCCGAGCTCCATCATGTCGTCGAAAAAGGCGCGGACAGATTTTGGATCGGCGCCGTCGAACAGCGTGGTATTGGTGGTGACCCGAAAGCCGCGGCTAAGGGCTTCTTTGATGGCGTCAAGGGCGATGTCGTATCCCCCTTCACGGCAGACGGCGAGGTCGTGCTCTGCGCGCTGGCCGTCGAGGTGGACGCTGAAGGTCAGATACTTGCTGGGCTGGAAGAGACTTATTTTTTCTTTCAGCAGCAGAGCGTTGGTGCAAAGATAAATATATTTCTTGCGGGCGACCAGCCCTTCGACGATTTCGCCAATCTGCGGATGCATGAGCGGCTCGCCGCCGGGTATGGAGACCATCGGCGCGCCGCATTCGTCAACCGCGCGAAAACATTCTTCAGGCGTGAGATCTTTTTTCAGGATGTGGGCGGGGTACTGGATTTTACCGCATCCAGCGCAAGCCAGATTACAACGGAAGAGAGGCTCAAGCATGAGCACGAGCGGGTATTGCTTACGGCCGGCGAGTTTCTGGCGCAGGACATAGGAGGCTACAGTCCACATCTGTGAAACGGGTACTGGCATTCTCGGTCGGAACTCCTGTGTCTCATATCTTATCAGGGACGCTTGGTTAGATGGGACTGGACCGCCCGGAGGTGCCGGAAATTGAAACCTGTGGCCCGCTGAGTTTTTTCCACCGCCGAGCGTGACTAAAGTACCGCCATGTCGGCTCGAAACCCCCTCCAAAAGGGGACGTTTACTGGCCCGATTCGGGGCCTCTGGAGGCTCGAAAACATCGCGCTTCCATGGTATAATTGAACCAGTCGCCTTCGAACCTAAGTATAAGACATTTCAATAACTTGAAGTCAATTCGTGGGGCGCAGTCCGAGGTAGGCCTGAAGGGAAATTTCGGGTCCCGCCGGGCTCGGTTCTGTACAGAAATTCGGGGGCACTCTCCCGCGGAGCGGTATGGCCACCAAAGAGATCAACACTCCCATCGTAGAAAGCAAAACAAAAAACGGAATTGTTACCCCCATCGCTGGAAATGGTGGCGGCAAGAACGACTATAACGCCGACTCGATCAAAGTGCTGGGCGGTATGGAAGCGGTGCGCAAACGTCCGGCGATGTATATCGGTTCGACGGGCGATCTGGGACTGCATCACTTGGTCTATGAAGTGGTGGACAACTCGGTGGATGAGGCCTTAGCCGGTTTCGCGACCAAGATTGAAGTCACGATTCACATCGACAATTCAATCACCGTGATCGATGACGGGCGCGGCATTCCCGTCGATGATATGGATATCGATGGCGAAAAAGTTTCCGCGGCGCAGGTGGTGATGACGACGCTGCACGCCGGGGGAAAATTCGATTCGTCCACTTATAAGGTTTCCGGGGGATTGCACGGCGTTGGCGTCTCTTGCGTAAACGCACTCAGCGAGGAACTGGAGCTGGAAATTTGGCGCGATGGCGCAACCTGGGAACAGACCTACTCCAAGGGCGAACCCACCAGCCGGATGAAGAAAGCGGGCGCGGCCAAGCGGCGGGGGACCAAAGTCCACTTCCTCCCCGATCGCAGCATTTTTACTGCGACAGAATATAACTACGACACGCTGGCTCAGCGCTTGCGCGAACTCGCGTTCCTTAACAAGGGATTGCTGATCACGCTGACTGACGAGCGCTCGACCGACGCGAAGACGGGCGAGGCCAAGCACGCGGACTTCAAATACAACGGCGGCATCGCGGAGTTCATCAAGCATTTGAATCGCGGCAAACAATTGCTGCACGATAAACCCATTTACATGGAAGCCGAGCGCAGCGGCGTGGCCATGGAGATCGGGCTGCAGTACAACGACGGGTATTCGGAGTCGGTGTTCAGCTTCGCGAACAATATCAATACGATCGATGGGGGCACGCATCTTTCCGGCTTCCGCATGGCGCTGACCCGCACCATCAACTATGCCGGGCAGCAAATGGGACTGTTTAAAGATGTGAAAGAAAATCTGACTGGCGACGATGTGCGCGAAGGATTAGTCGCGGTGATCAGCGTGAAGTTGTCGCAGCCGCAGTTCGAGGGGCAGACCAAGGGTAAGCTGAATTCCGACATTGCCGGCATCGTTCAGGCGTTCATCAATGAGCGGCTGGGAGCGTTCTTCGAGCAGAACTCAACCGTGGCACGGAAGATCATCAACAAGGCAGTCGACGCGGCGCGGGCGCGCGAGGCGGCGCGGAAAGCGCGCGACTTAACGCGGCGAAAAGGAGCGCTGGATTCCGGCGGTCTGCCCGGCAAGCTGGCGGATTGCTCGGAGCGCGATCCGAATCGCTGCGAATTGTTTCTGGTTGAGGGCGAGTCCGCTGGTGGAACCGCGAAGCAGGGACGCGACCGGCGATTCCAGGCGATTCTGCCGTTGAAGGGCAAGATCCTCAACGTCGAAAAAGCCCGCTACGACAAGATGCTGGCGCACGAGGAAATTCGCGCCATGATTACCGCTCTCGGTACGGGTATCGCCAAGGATGATTTCGATCCCACCAAGGTCCGGTACGGGAAAATCATTCTGATGACCGACGCCGACGTGGACGGATCGCACATCCGCACCCTGCTGCTGACGTTTTTCTTCCGCCACATGCAGGAACTGATCAAGCGTAACAACATCTATATTGCGCAGCCGCCGCTGTATTCGATCAAAAAGGGAAAATCGATGCAGTACATCAAGGACGACGACGAGTTCGATAAAGTGATGCTGAAGCGCGCGGCGGACGGGCTCATCGTACGTTACGGCGAAGGCGCGGCCAAGCTGGAAGGTGCGAATCTGACGCGGTTTATGAGCGTGCTGAAGGAATATCTCAATTTCTTCGACAAGGTAAACAAGCGCCTGCGGGATGAGAGTGTCACTGAGCTTCTGCCCCGGATGGATTTTTCGAAGCACGCGGATTTTGAGGGTGACAAGAAAGAGCCGCCGAAGAAAATTGAGAAGCTGGAAAAAGAATTGAAGCGGCTGCAGAAAGACCGGAAGTTCAAGAGCGTGGAAGCTGTGTTTGACGAAGAGCACAATCTGTGGGAAGCAAGGTTCGTTAACTCGCAGGGATCGGAGCACGTGATCAACTGGGAGCTGGCCTCCAGCGCGGAGTGCCGGCAGTTGATTTCGAAATTCAAGCAGATCGAGCCGTATCTGGAGCCGCCGTTCGTGGTGGAAGCGATAACCAGGACCGGCGCGGCGAGCAAGGAAGATGAAGCCGAGGACGATGAGGCTGCGGAGCCGGATGAAAAGTCCGGAAAGAAAACCGCCAAGGCTGCGCCGAAGAATCGAGCGGTGATCGAACCGGTGGAGAAGGCGACGGCGCGCGAGCTGTTCGAATATGTAAAGAAAGAAGGCAGCCGCGGTTATGACGTGCAGCGCTACAAAGGTCTAGGTGAGATGACGGCTCCGCAGCTGTGGGAGACGACCATGGATCCGGAGCGACGGACTTTACTGTCGGTGAAGCTGGAAGATATTGCCGAGTGCGAGACCATCTTCACTACTCTGATGGGCGAGGATGTGGAGGCACGCCGGAAGTTCATTGAAGAGAATGCGCTGGACGTGAAGAATCTGGATATTTAGCAGCACCGCTGGCGGAGGTAGCTCAGGGGCTAAAGCCCTTATCAGTCCAGCCTGCATGGCGCAGGCTGAAGCGCTGCGCCACCCAAAATCGCAACCAAAAATTACCACAAGAAATCGCCACCCAAAATCACATCAGAGCGGCCACGGTGGCCCCCCTTCTGGTTCAGCATTCTAGACTGCCGGGCTGCGCTCGGCGGACAGCCCGGGGCCAGGCGCCTGTCCCTACATAAGCCAGCCCAAGGTTCACTTCAGGCCTTCGACCAAATACAAATCTGCCAACATTCTGTGATAGCCGAAGACGCAGCTTTTGGCGTCGGGGGTCATGTAGATGGGGCCGATGTTTTCGACTCCGGCGGGATCGGAGGGCATGAGCTCTTTCCAGAGAGTACGTTGTCCGGATTGCACGTCGAGCCGATAGACGCGGGCGGGTAGCTCGCCAGGCTGATAGATGTAGAGCGAGCGTCCATCGGCGCTCCAGGTGATGGGTTGCTCGCCCTGACTAATGCCGGCGACGAGCTGAGGTTCGCCACCGGCAACGGGATATAGATATCCCTTTTGATCGGGGCCGATGGCGGCGATCTGCTGCGAGTCAGGAGAGAGCGCAAACGCTGTCCCGTTGACGCCTTCCTGTGAAATCGCAGTGCTCTTGCCTGAGGCCAGGTCGTAAATGTAGAAGCGAACGCCCTTCCCGGGCTCGTCGGCGGAAAACAGAATGCGTTTTCCGTCGGGGAACCAGTGGGCCCAGCTGTGATTGACGTTGTCTTTTGTGAGGTCTCTCGGTTCACCCGCTGCAGTAGGCAGGAGCCTGAACTGGGAGGGCGACTCCTGGGTTTGCGCGATCACCCATTTCCCGTCTGGGGAAAGAGCTACAGCGCCCCCTTCGCCAAGTAGGACCGCCGGCGAGCCATCCGTTTTGCGAATGTAGACCGCATAGGTTAAGCCACCGGATTTGGAGTAGTCCAGAGCGCCGCCGCCGCCTTCTTCGTCAAACAGCAAAGTCTTGCCATCCGCCGATAAATCGGAGGGAAAGGTATAGTCGAGCCAGGAAAGTTCGTGCTGCTTGGGATCGCTGGCAAAGACGCCCAACAATTCCCGGCGCCAGGTGGCGCGGACCAGGAGCACGCGTCCATCTTTTGCGATGTCAAGCAACATGAGTGCGCCAGGGAGGCGGGCGACGATGCGTTGCTTGCCATCAAGCGACGTGGCGTAGAGGGTGCGATCGGTGCCCGACCTGCTTGCGGTGAACCAGATCTCTTTTCCATTGGGAGCCCACGCCAAACCTTGAATCGTGAACCACTGGCTGGAAAGAAGCTTTTTGTTGCCCGCGAGATCGACGACCGCAAGCGAGCCGCTGTCATCGCCCTGCTGCGGATGATCTGCGAATGCGATGAGGTCACCCTTGGGCGAGACGCGAGGATGTCCGATCCAGCCGCCGGTTTGATAGAGAGGTTTCCCAATGGGAAGCTCGAGGCGATTCCGCCCGCCCATATCGCGGACCACGGCGAGATTGCTGCCGTCCGGTGACCAGTCGGCCCACTGAACCTGCTCCAGCATTTCGCGCGGAGCGCCTCCGGAAAGCGGAGCGCGCGCCAGCGTACCCATGCTTACCCAGGCACCGATAGCCTTGCTATTGAGCAACACCGCCATCTCGGAGCTGGGAGAGATCGACATGAGCTGGGTGCGGCTGAGGCCCATGGAACGGGACTCCGGGGCTTCTGGACGCGCAGTAAATACGTCAACGGGATTTCCTTGCCATGCCGCGCTATACAGAATAGTTTGGCCATCAGGGGCAAAGCGCGCGGAGCGGATGCTGCCACGGCGGAAGGTGAGCTGCCGGTAGATAGGAGGTTCTAGCGGTGCGGCGCCGAAGAACATTCTGCCCGCAAACAGACCACCAGCCGCAGCCACGAACAACCCGATCGCGAAAATCAGTACGCCGGCCGGCATCTTGCGGTGAGTGGTCTCGGTTGGGGATGCTACTACCGCGGTAGAGGACGAGGCCTGAGCCGGCTCGGTCACCACCGAAGTGCGGGAGGAATCGATAGAACGTTTAAGTCGCTTCAGATCGGCGCGCAGTTCAGCCGCAGACTGGCAGCGCATGTCGCGATCTTTTTCAAGAGCCTTGCTGATGATTTCTTCCAGCTTGGGAGGAAGTTCCGGAACCAGACGGATGGCAGAGGTCGGCTGACGATTGAGAATTGCCTCGGTGACGACTGCCGACGTTTCTCCGCGGAAGGGCAGGATGCCGGTCGCCATTTCGTAGAGCACGACCCCGAAGGAGAACAGATCGGTGCGTCCGTCAAGCTCCTTGCCCCGCAACTGTTCCGGCGACATATAGGCGACGGTGCCAACGGCGCTGCCCGGACTGGTGAGGTCCAAACCGGCAGCATCGGCCAGAGTTTGTGAATCGCCGCTGGTGGGGCGGGCGGCGCGGGTAATTTTCGCTAGCCCGAAATCGAGAATCTTGGCGTGACCGCGATCGGTGACGAAGATGTTCGCCGGCTTGATATCGCGATGGACGATCCCTTTGCTGTGCGCGGCCTCGAGGGCGTCGGCAACCTCGATCGCCAGGGTGAGCAGGCGCTCAAACTCCATCGGCTTGCCATTGATCAGGTGTTTTAGGGTTTCGCCGCTGAGACACTCCATCACGATGAAGAGATGACCCTCGTGCTGGCCGATTTCGTGAATGGTGCAGATGTTGGGATGATTCAGCGAAGACGCGGCGCGTGCTTCACGGCGAAAGCGTTCGAGTGCCTGGGGATCTTGGGAAGAATTGTCGGGAAGGAATTTCAGGGCGACGAATCGTCCGAGCTGAGTGTCTTCCGCCTTGTAAACGACACCCATACCGCCCCCACCAAGAAGTTCGAGGATGCGGTAATGGGAGACGGTCTGGCCGATCATGGACGAAGACGGACCCTGGATTCCACGGTCTTTTGAAACGTGAGCCATCTTAAGGGGGAATTGGGGAGCGAGTCAATTTGTATTGCCAAGGGGTGGTGGTGCAGTTTGTTGGTCATCCGGAAGCAGCGTTTTTTGCGCACCGCAGGATCTGGGCGAGCCGCGCGAAGCGTCGCGTTGTTGCGACGCAATCATCGCGCGTTTGGCTTGCTTCCCTCCCAAGCTGCGCCACTACCTGCCAAGGCAGAGTTGGCTGCCCGGTGCCAGATCAACTGGCTGGGTGCCGGACGGTGGCGATGTCCTGCAAGAGCTCGGAGGCCTGCCAGTCGGCACCGTGATACCACTTGTAGATTTTTCCATCAGGAGAGACAACGGCAGTGCTTAGGGAGTGGGTGATGAGTCCCCCGTCTTGCTTGTAGGTGAGGGCGAAGTACTCGGCAAATTCGGGCAATTCGGTTTGCGGAATCGCGGCGAATTCCCAATGGGTGAACACCTCAGGGTCTTTGCTTCCCGTGGACGAAAAGCCGTAAGCGCGCAGAATCTTGGGCGTGTCGTGAGCCGGATCGAAGCTGATGCTGAGCAGGTGAGTCTTGCCGTACCGGGCGGGATCCGCCCGGATCTGCCGGTCGAGCGTGGCGAACTCATGACTCACGCGAGGACAGAAATCAGGAAAGGGGCAGCGCGTGTAGATGAGAGTAAGCAGCAGCGTCTGCCCGCGATATTCGTGGAGGGAGATTGACCTGCCATTTTGATTGACGAGCTTGAAGTCCGGCACCTGATCGCCGGGCTCGGGAGTGTGCACGGTCGCTGTGGGCTTGGCGCCCTCAGCTTTGGTGCGTCCGGTGATCTTCACATTTTCCAGCCAGTATTTGTCGGCGTCGACGACCACATCGGCGGTAATGGAGTCGCCGGGCTGCAGTTGATCGATTTGCGCGGGAGGCTTGAAGGTGTAGGACATGACCATCGCATCCATGAAGCCCGCTATGGGTTCGTTATCGATGTTAGCCGTGCTGCCGTTCTTGTCTATGGAGATGACTTTTCCTCTGAAGGGATAGCGTTTGCCTCCGGACTGAGAGGTTGCGGCTTCAGGCTGCGACTTTGCGCGATTGCAGGCGGCGGCTAAAGTGAGTAGGGCACACAGTGCAAAAAGCAAGAAATGTCGCAAGCAGAATTCTACCGATGGTGAGTTGTGCTGGTCAGTCATATTCAGTCTTCTTTCATTATCTCCGAACTTAGTGCAGCTCTCGCCACCCCCCCGATTTCAATAGTGGAAGCGATAGCGTAGTTCAAGGTAAATCTCGCGGGGGTTATTCCAGTGGAAGCCGCCGAAGGTGACGCTATTATCGAGTTCGACGCGACGGTTGGCGACGTTGATGGCGTTGAGCGAGGCGGAGAAGCGCTCGCCGAAATCCTTGCCGAGCGTGAGATCGAAAGTTGTGTGTTGTGGCAGATAGTTGCCAGGATAAGGCTGGCCGGGAAATGCATTGGAGAATCCCGATCCGTAATAAACGTTGGTGGAAGCATAGGCGCGCCAGGGAAGAGTCACGTCGCCACCGACGTTGAGCGTGTTGCGCTGGTCGTGATCGAGTGGCGATAAGCCGGCGGGTAAGGAAAAATCAGTGAGGCCGCCGCTGATGGCTCCTCCGCCCTCGGCAATTTGATTGGAATAGGCGAGGTGAATCTGGCCACGATGCGCGATGCGCGGCGAACGCAGCGTAACCTCCCATCCTCGAATCACCGCCTGGGCAATGGTGATGGGGAAAAAGAGGTTGGATTCGCCGATGTTGTTGTGGTCAAAAAAATTCACCACGTTAGTGCGGAAGTTATCGGCATCGAAGACCCATCCGCGCCAAGGGATGGTCACACCGAACTGGTGTTCTTCATCGCGTTCACCAGGGAGAGCGATGAATCCAAGATTGCTGGCTTGTGCGAAAGCCAGCAGCGGCCCAGAAGCCGTTATAAGAGGCGGCGCTTGATAGTAGTGGCCGTAGAAAGCGCGGAAGGTCCAGTTGAGATGCGGTAGGTTGAGGGCGACGCCGAAGCGCGGGCTGATCGCGCTCTCCGAAACTCCGCCCGAGAAGTGCGTGGGCCGCATGCCGGCGGTGAGCGTAAGCCAGGGAATGGGCTTGAATTTGTCGTCAACAAAGAATGCTTCCAGGCTGCCGGTGGGGTGCTCGGCATCGGTAAAGGGAGTCCCGCTGGAGTTGTTGAGCACGCCGAACAGCTCATTATCCTGCTGATAGAAACTGTACACACCCACTTGCAGATTATTCTTCGAAACGTTTGCGCCGAAACTAACCTGACCTCCACCATAGGTTGAGCTGCGATGCTCGGTGGTGGCGACCGGATCGGTGAGGGCGCTGTCGTAATCGGCCGCGTTACGGTGAAAGAAAGGCGAGACCGTCAGCAGTAGCTTTGAATTGAACGTGTGTACCCAGGAGAAGTTTGCCATGGCGTCGGATTCGTGATCGCCGTCGCGAAGGTTGAGGCTGGGATACTGCGCCGCAAATCCGTTCGCGGCGATGGGCGCATTCTCGATGTCGTTGGGGTTGGGATCGTACGGAATTTGATAGTAATCCTTGCGCAACGAAGTTATGAAGCGCAGCTGGTTCGCAGGGTCGAGGTTGAAAATGAGAGATCCGAAGCCGCCATAGCCATTTTCGGCGTCGTGAACAATCTGTGGAACCGGCGTCTGAATTCCGAGATTGCTGCGGTTGGCGTTGACGCTGGCGTAATAGGCGAAGCGCTCGGTGTGACTGCCGAAGCTGAGGGCGTCATTCGTTTGGTAGAAATTCCCCGTACTGAGAACCAGCTCCGCTTGGCTGTTACGCTCGAAGCCGGTGCGCGGGACAACGTTAAAGACGCCGTAGGTGCGGTCGCCGAATTCAGCGCCGTAGCTTCCGCGGTCGACCTCGAGATAGTCAATGTCCTTGGGATCGAATTGCGGGCCGAGGTTGGAGGCGATATTGGTGTTGGGCAACGGAACGCCGTCGAT